>JGI20151J14362_10000047_pt1 | contig 77389 bp, 75 predicted proteins | sample COG_01_FD_14362 | JGI IMG/M metagenome (IMG submission 14362)
CACCTCTTTCTTTTGCAAGACTGTTCAGATTCAAAACATTTTCAGGAGAAAATGAGATATCAACCACATCTTTTCCAGCTTTGATAATTGTCTTTAGTGCATTGTAGCCTAAAAAACCAGGTACAGCTAATAATACAATGTCAGCAGGTGCAATCCATTCAGAAAGAGATTCTTGATCGGTTACATCTAGCTGAGAGATTTGGATATTTGGATTTTTAGACTGAATTTTTTCTAGAATAGTTACATCATAGTCTGCTAAAAAAAGATTATGATTTTTTGAAAGGTCGGCAGCCATAGCACTTCCAACCATCCCAGCTCCAATTTGATAAATATTTTTCATTTTAATTTTTTTACAAAAAAAGGAACTATTAAAGTTCCTTTTTAGCGTATTTACTTACTTTTATTTATTTGCGGGATAGACGGGACTCGAACCCGCGACCTCCGGCTTGACAGGCCGGCGTTCTAACCAGCTGAACTACTACCCCATTTAATTATTTACTAAATAATGCATATGGAATAAGAACTAAATACCCGATTAATAAAAGCAGAGGAGAAAGGACTAAACTTTGAAAGCTGTCAACTTCTCCTAAATACATTGTCAAATAACCCACAATTATAACGAAAACTCCGGCTCCAAACAAAACATAATTTTTAGTTTTATATGGCCACTTCAAGTTAATTGATTGTTTATTTTTGGTAGTCATTTACGCTAAGTTAAATTTCTTCTAGCTAGTTTCCAAAAAATATAATTCCTTACAATTGATTTCAGCCTATAAAAGAATTAATTTCTCGTTCTTCATGGTAGCCAATAATAATAGTAATCGTGATTCAATATATGGATTGTTTCTAACATTTTGTCTTGTTATATCGAGCATATTCTTCACCGCTAATAAAGAAATCAATAAAACTATTTTTGTAATTGAAAAAGGGATGTCATTAAATACAGTAACAAATCTTTTGCATGAAAAAGATATTATTAATAATAAATCTTTTTTTAAATATAGAGTTTTTTTTCGCGGCTTATCAAATAAAATTCCAGTTGGAACATTTGCCGTTGAAGGTAAAGTTAGTACTAAAGACATCATTCATACAATTTTCACGGAAGGTCCAATTAGGCTTAGATTAACAATACCAGAAGGTTCCTCTTCCGCGCAAATATTTCTCAATGCAAATAATCTACTTGAGAAATCTGATGACTATAATAGATTATTTATAGATCCAATATTTATTTCAGAGTTCAATATTAAAGCGTCTTCATTAGAAGGATATCTTTTCCCAGACACTTATTACTTTTTTAAAAATTCAAGCAGTCGTGAAATTTTAACAACGATGATCAATGAATTTTGGATCAACTTTGATAAAACATTCATGGAACGTACAAATGAGCTAGGATTTACGGTGCATGAGGTTGTAACTTTAGCGTCGNTTATTGAAGGGGAAGCTTTGCTTGATCAAGAAAGAGTAACTATATCTTCAGTCTATCATAATCGACTAAAGAAAAGAATGAAATTACAAGCAGATCCAACTATACAATACTTAATTAAAGGTCCACCTAAAGCCTTAAGTCTTAGAGATTTAAAACGCGTTTCTCCTTACAATACTTATTTAAACTACGGATTGCCTCCAGGCCCTATTAATAATCCTGGATTTGAATCGATTAAAGCAGCACTATATCCCGCTGAAACAGACTATTTATTTTTCGTAGCTCAAGGGGATGGCTCGCATGTATTTACTACGAATGAAAAAGACCATTTAGAAGCAAAGAGGCTGTATAAAAAATATAAAAGAGAGAATCGATGAATTTAACTGATCTAAATACTCAACAACTAAAAGCTGTCAAAACTGTTAAACATCCTGTACTTGTATTTGCAGGCGCTGGTAGCGGCAAGACTAGAGTTTTAACTTACAAAATATGGCATCTTATTAAAGATAAGATTTATAAGCCTAATGAGATCCTCGCTTTAACATTTACCAATAAAGCCGCAGCAGAGATGAGGGAGCGCATTAAAGATAGCATTAATTGTGACGGTGTAAATGTTGGTACATTTCATTCGATTGGAGCTAGAATTTTAAGAATGCATATTAGTTATTTAGATGATAAGTATAATAGCGATTTTACCATTTATGATGTTGCTGATCAAAAGGCATTATTAAAAGAAGTAGTAGAGCAATTAAATATTGTAGAGTTTAAAGAACTAAATATTAATTTTCTTCGATCACAACTTGATAAATTTAAAAATGCTTCAATGTCAGTTGAAGAAGTTGAATCTAAAGCTAATACCTTCGAAGATGAAAAAATTTCAGAAGTATATAAGCGATACTCAGAATTATTATTATCTAATAATGCTGTAGATTTTAATGATTTAATTGGAATGCCTATCAAGTTATTTAAGCATAGTAAAGCTCTATTAAACAAATATCAGCAAGCATGGAAATATATATTAGTTGATGAATTTCAAGATACTAATTCTCCACAATTTGAGCTTATAAGTCTTCTTGGAGGAAAACATCAAAATATCACAGTGGTTGGAGATGACGATCAGTCTATTTATGGATGGAGAGGAGCAAATATTGACAATATCTTAACAAATTTTCAAGATACTTTTCCAAACGCAGTCGAGGTGAAATTAGAGAAGAATTATAGGTCTACTCAACGTATTCTTGATGGCGCATGGTCCGTAGTTTCTAATAATACTAATAGAGCAGAAAAAAAATTGGTTGCTACAAAAGGGCTAGGAGAAAAGATTTCACTTATTTCTACTGGTAGCGATGAAGATGAAGCAAATGCAATTTGTGATTCCATAAAAACCGAAATAAAGATTAATAAAGGTGCATTCAAAGACTTTGCTGTACTATATCGAACAAATGCACAATCTAGAATGATAGAACAAACTATGATGAAAGAAGGGCTTCCATATAATATTGTTGGAGGTACTAAGTTTTATGATAGAAAAGAAGTTAAAGATGTGCTGGCTTACTTAACTGTGGTATGTAATCCAAATGATGATATTGCATTAAAAAGAATTATTAATTTTCCTGTTCGAGGTATCGGAGAGAAATCCATTACTATATTTAAAAATCTTGCCCTAGAAAAAAATATCTCGCTATTTGAAAGCTTAAAATTTTGTAGAGATATCAAACTTCGAGGTAAGCAACAAGACTCCATCGAAAGTTTTTATTTATCAATCAATAAGTTTCATGACTTACTAGACACATTAGACTGCAAGGAATTATTACGTGCTCTTTTGGAAGAATTCAATATTGAAAACTACTATAAAAATAATCCCGCAGAACAAGATCGCTATGATAATATCCAAGAGCTCAAATTAAGTATTGATCGTTTTGCAGATAACTCAAGTGGTAATCTCAAAGATTTCTTGCAAGAAATATCGCTTTATACAGATCTAGATGATTGGGATGATAAAAAAAATTCTGTAACACTTATGACTATACATGCAGCTAAAGGATTAGAATTTTCAACAGTATTTGTTACTGGTCTTGAGCAAGGATTATTTCCTTTAATACGAATGGATGATGATTCAGATCAACTAGAAGAAGAAAGAAGATTATTTTATGTCGCAGTAACAAGAGCAATGGAAAGAGTATATCTATTAAATGCAAAGTATAGAAGGAAGTTTGGCGCATTAAATACATCATCTTTTATACAATCTGAATTTTTAAATGAGATTAATGAAGACGTTATTAAGGTTAAGCCTTATAAGACAGTTTACACTAAAAGAGTTGTACGCTCTGGTGGTAAGAAAACAATTCAAATATCTAGAACTGTAACAGAGTTTGACGATTTTAAGGTAGGCGATCAAGTACAACATAACCTGTTTGGCGTTGGAACTATTTTAGTATTAAACGGAACAGGAGAGAATCAAAAAGTCGGTGTTGAATTTGATGGCGGATTAAGAAAAAAGCTCATTGTTAAATATGCTAGACTAAAAAAAATAGATTAGCTAATTTGGATAATGGAAAATTTAATACCATGTAGATTTCATATTGAGGTTGAATCAGTCTTAAAAGCTGAAGGCTTGCGAGCTACAAAGCAACGCTTAGACATTTGGGATGAACTTTCTGCAACTAACAAACATAGAGATATTGAAACTATTCTTTCTTCTCTTAAAAAGAAAAAAATTAATGTTTCAAGAGCGACCTTATATAGAACAATCGATGTTTTTGTAAAGCACGGGCTCCTAAAAAAACTTATTTTAGATGATGGTAAATTCTTATATGAACATAATAAGAAAACTATTTCCCCTCAGCATGACCATATTGTATGTGAAGATTGTGGAGAAATATTTGAGTTTTTTGATAATAGTATATCACAAATTGAAGACAAAATTGCTAAAGATCTTAATCTTAAAGTGACAAAGAGAGTCCATCAACTATCTGCTACCTGCACAGGTACTAAGTGCAATCATCCCGAGAGTTAATATTTAAATGAAATCAATTCTCATTAGTAATCTAGTTTCTGGAATGAAGCTCCAAGGCTTCTATCTTTGTACGCAAAAAAAAATGAGAAGAAAAAAAGACGGTTCTATTTATCTTGATTTATTATTACAAGATAAATCAGGATTGATAAGAGCTCGTTTATGGGATAATGTTGAATCTTTGTCAAAAAAGTTTGATATAGGAAATCCTGTTGCTATAAAAGGCACTACCTATAAATATGGTGAAAATATATTTATTAAAATTAAAAATATTAATAGAGCATCTATTGAAAAATATGCAAAATATGGTTTCAGTTCATCTGACTTAATTCCAAGTTCTAGAAAAAACGCAAAACAATTGTGGGTACATTTAGGTAAAGAAGTTGATCAAATATCAAAAGTACATTTAAGAAAATTGGTAAAAAAAATATTGGCAGACCATAAACAAAAATTTCAAGTTTATCCAGCTAGTATTTCATATCAATATAATTATCAAAGTGGCTTAATTGAGCAAACTGTTTCATTGATAAAAATTTCTAAAATTTTAGGAAAGCATTATAAAGTAGATACAGACTTGCTTTTAACGGGAGCATGTTTACATCAAATTGGTAAACTGTATTCAATTAATATGGGATTCTCTCATCCTAAGTCAAATGAAAGGCGATTAGTGGGTAATGCTATCCTGTCAAGAGATATCGTAAACAATTATATTAAAAAAGTTAAACGTTTTCCAGATGAAGATAAATTGAGCTTGGAGCATTTAATCTTATCTTATCAAGGTAGAAAAGAATGGCAAAGCCCTGTTGAGCCTCAAACACTTGAAGCGGTATTGCTACATACGATTAATTATATGGACTCACATGTTAATGTTATGAGCCAAAAGTGATAAATAAGTTTAGTATAATTTATATTTTTACACTATCACTATTATTCACTCAAGAAAGCGTCAATTATGATATGTCAGGTCAATTTGGAGTTGAGCTAAGTAATAATCAAATTCTTTGGGATAGAGATCAGCGATTTGATAATTTGCTTATAGATAAATCTTCAACCAATTTTAGAAATAAATTTTCATCTTTTGATTTTGAGGATATGCCATCAGACTCAGTTTATGTAAAGAGTAAGTTTCGATATGAATTTGGTGATTATGGTTTCGATAGGCTGAATATCGGATTGAAAAAACATTCCGAAAATACCGATTTTCAGTTTTTAGCTATGAAAAAAAGTTTTTTTGGTAATTATTCAGAATTTGCAAATGCAGATTCTAGTCCACTTAGTTTATTTTATAAAATTGATTATAAAGCTACAGTCTTCCAACATAATCTTTACTTTTCAAGTGGATATTTTAGAGAAGATGCTACTTTTATTTTTGATAATCAGTCTGGATTAGATACATCTACTAATAAAGAATTCTCTGATTTTTTATCGCTAACAATTGGAGATATATTTATAAAAGATAAATGGCATTATAAATTCGAAGTAAATCATATTAGCAAATTTGATGAAAAAGAAATCATTGAATACCCTATTAGTCATGCGATTGATTTAGAAAGAAATAGATTAAATTTTAATGCTTCCAATAATGAGCATATTTCAATCGAAGCTTTCTTAGACAATAGCTATTATAAAGATAAAATATCTTTGAAAACTTTTACTAGAAATACATTACATCTCACTAATAGAAATAAGCTCCCTTTCGGAAGCTTAAAATATGGTATCGATTATATTAATGACAATATAAGCCCTAACATATCTTATGGTGCTACTTTCGGTACAGTTGAGCTATTATTGGAGAGAAGGAATAAATCAGCAAGGTTGCTTTTTGATGATTATAGCCTAAATGATGAAAAAGTAGAAAATTGGGATTCATTAATATTAAACTATTCTTTGGATTCAAAAGTTTCCTTCATCTCAACCTTAAAGTATGTTCAAGCAAATAATATTATCATAAAAAATGTATCAGCAGAAGGTGCAATTCCTGAAAATGTAGGCTATAAGTTTAATTCTGATGATATGCTTTCGCTTAAGACAAAAATTTCGATACCCTTAAAAAGAAATAAGATAGATTTCACTCATTACCATAATTTTTATGACAGCCTTATAAGTTCAAATAGATCTGATATAATTGAGATGGATTATCATTTTAATACATCTTTCATAAATGAAAATTTAGGGATTACAGGCAAGCTTTCATTGCTATACTTGGCAGGTAATCATTCCGATTATTATTTTGATTATTTTAGAAATATGCCCGTTTCAAATAATACGACACATTATAACGATAGCTATAATATTGGCTTAGATTTAGATATATCCATTGCAGATGTTTTATTAACAATTAGATTAAAGAATGCTCTTCATAGATTGCCAATTGATGGAGACTATTCTATTAGTAATGCTGAACTATTCAACCCAATGAATAGCCTCCTATCTTTTGGTATTATTTGGGAATTTGACGACTAAATTTTGTATTCCGTTACTAGTTTAATACTTCTACCCGGTTCAGGGTATCCTAATGTAGATTCAAATGTTTCATCAAGAAGATTATCTACTATTAAGCTTGTTTTTAATGCATCAAAATCTTTGGATACACTAAAGTCTAGTACGCCATAAGCATCACCATCTGTCTGATCACTCCAGTCAGATCCATATTGCAAAATACGTTTTCCTGTATATTTGTAGTTGAGTGCCACATTAATACTCTGATTAAAATTATGAGATAGGAATATGTTTGCTGAATAATCTGGAACGTATAATAATTTCTCATCCATATCATTGTCTTTACTATCATAAATATTATATGATATTTGTAATTGACTGCTTGCAAACTCTTTTAAAAAATTAATATTATATGTTGTCCTTGATGCAGAAGAAACATTTATAGGTATATATTTAAGCGACTCATTAGGTTGCCATAATATCAAGTTTTCATAATCCTTCATTGTTGCTGTTACTGTAAATTTTCCAAGAACAGAATTATTAGTCATATTAACAGAAAAGTAATCACTTTCCTCTGGTTTTAAATCTGGATTTCCAGCGCTATATAATCCATCTGGCCAATATAGATCATTCAATGTTGGAAATTGGAAAGAGGAACCTGCATCTAGTCGAAAGTCAAAGTATGATAGGTCATCTTTTAAAAACTGATCAACCGATTCAAAGCTGAGATTATAAGTTAATTTATCATTATCAGATTGCTTATCAAATCTTGTCGATGGTGATATCTTAAAGTCTTTTTCATTATTAGTATAGTTTAATAGAAATGAAGCAGAGCTAGAATTAAGCTCTTGATTACTCAAATCAGTGCTACTGATACTATCAACTTGTTGTTTTACAGAAAGTTGATAATCTAAGTTAGTGTTGATTTCTTTTTCAAAATCTAATCCAAATGATGATTGATCAAGGTCGTGTTCACTGAAAACTGGAAAAGATTCATTAGGGTCATCATATACTTGATTATTAGTTGATCGATTAATATAAATTTTAAGATTACTATCTATAAAAAACTTCATAAATGAAAGTGAATATAATTCATATTCATCAGTTCTTGTTGCAAGAATGGAGGGAAAGCTAGTACTTCCAGCTGCGCCTCTAGTATTTTTTGTTGTTAAGGAATTAATATTAATTATTAAGTCATCTCTAACAAGAAACTCTCTGTTCATTGCAAAAAAGAATTGATCTAATGAATTATTTTCTCTCTTTTTACTTGAACCTGTTACAGAATCTTTAAATTTATAGTCTCCATCATAACTAGTTTTACCTATGGTTATAGTTCTTTTTGAGTTTTCCCTTCCCATAGTGTATGTAGCGCCATATTGATTAAACCCATAATCGCCAGAACTGTAAAAAACTCTATTTGGACTATTTTTAGTATTTATGTTCAAGGTTCCATCAATTGATCCAGAACCATATGTTGTTCCTGAGTTTAAACGATAGTTAAGTGATCGTAATGCAAATGATGGAAAAGAAGATAAATCTACTTGTCCATTTTGAGCATCAGTTAAATCTACACCATTAAATAATACTTTTGTATGGCGAGCAAATCCTGCATCAAAAGAAGCTGAAGTTACACCTGCATATCCACCATAAGTTCTTAGTTCAAGTGAGGGTAATTGCGATAAAGAACCATTTTTTGAGAATGAACCTAAATTATTATTTAAGCTCTTATTTTTTAAATATCTTGAATTGTTTTTACCATAGACATTCACTGCTTTCATATTCACATTTTTATTTGATAAGGTAAATACTTGAGATTCATTACCGTCTAATTGTATTTCCTGATTTTCAAATCCGAATCTTTTCAACTCTATTTTCGAATCATGGCTTATTTCAATGATAAAAGATCCATTATTATCTGAAGTAGTCCAATTATCATTTTGATTTTCGCTATCCAATTCTCTTATTATTACATGCGATAAAGGGTCACCGCTGGAGTCAACAACAATTCCGTTAAGAGTTTGTGAAAAAAGATGAGATATGAGTATTGTTGATAATAAAATGTAATATTTCATTATACTTTCCTCCGAAGTTTAGGTTCATTGTTTTAGTAAACAAGGTCTCCTGACTTATACCTATTAACGATTTAAAGCCTTCTCCCAGTTTTTATGGAATGGCAGTTATTAAATCTCAGTAATTACAGTAGCGGGGACTGTTCTAGAATTTCACTAGTATTCCCTACATTTACTCTGAGGGATGTTAATGTTATTTTTATAAAATGTGAATGATTATTTTCATAAATTCATTAATAATGAAAAAAAATAATCCAAATATAAACATCAATAATAGTGTCACCCTTGTATTAAATGCTAGCTACTTACCTCTTGTAGTATGTTCTTCCAAGCGTGCATTATGCCTATACTTTTTAAATAAGGTTGATGTTTTGATGAATCATGACAAGTATATATACTCTCCTTCTACGCGAATAAAAGTGCCAAGTGTAGTAAAGTTGAAAACGTATGTTTCATATAACAGTTTAGAAGTTGTTTTGAACAGAAAAAATTTACTGCTTCGAGATAATTCATGCTGTCAATATTGTGGATCAAAATCAAACTTAACAGTTGATCATATCATTCCAAAACTTAAAGGCGGTTTGGATACATGGGAAAACCTGATTGTAGCTTGCTCTCCTTGTAATGCAAAAAAGGGAAGTAGAACACTAAAAGAAGCAAATATGAAATTGATGAAACAACCAAAAAAACCTAATAGATTCATGTACTTTAACCAGTTTGTAAAAAATAAAAATGCAGGTTGGAAAGATTATTTATTCATAAATGGGAATTAAAATGAAGAAAAAGAGAATATTAAGCGGAGCGCAACCTTCCGGATTGTTACATATCGGAAATTATTTTGGTATGATTAGGAGAATGATTGATTTCCAAGATTCTTCTGATCTATTTTGTTTTATTGCTAACTATCATTCCTTGACATCAATTAACAATAAGGAAGAGCTAGAAAAAAATACCTTTAATGCATTTTCTGATTTGCTAGCTTTAGGACTTGATCATAAAAAATCCACTATATGGGTTCAGTCTCATGTGCCAGAAGTGACAGAGCTAACATGGATACTATCTAATTTTACTAGCGTCGGATTAATGCAAAGATCAACATCGTATAAAGATAAGGTTGCAAATGGATTGTCACCAAATATGGGATTATTTTCTTATCCAGTATTGATGGCATCAGATATCCTAGCATTTCAATCTGATATTGTTCCTGTTGGAAAGGATCAAAAACAACATTTAGAAATGACTAGAGATATAGCTGTAAAATTTAATAATACTCATGGCCCAGTTTTTACTATTCCAGAAATTGATATTGATGAAAATAGTGAGATAATCTTTGGTATAGATGGTAAAAAAATGAGTAAATCTTATGATAATACTATACCTATTTTTGGAAATGAAGAATTTGTGAAAAGTCAGATAATGAATATTGTAACAGATTCTGCGGGTCTTAATGAACCTAAAGATATAGATACGCCCCTTTTCAATATGTATTCATTATTTTTGGATAAAGAAAAAAGAAATGAACTAAAAGATAGATATGCTACGCCAGGCTTAAAGTATATGAGTATTAAAAATGAGTTGTTTGAGTGTATAATGGATTATTTTTCTCAACAGAGAACCTTGAAGCAGCATTATTCAGACAATCCTGATGATATCTTTGATTTAATGGAGATAGGAAGAAAAAAAGCAGAAATTATTGCATCTGATACATTATCAAATGTCAAAAAATCTATTGGAATGGTTTAGATAATGTTCAATTTAAAGCTAGAAAATTTCGAAGGACCATTAGATCTACTTTTATATTTTATTAAAAGAGATAAAATAGATATATATGATATTCCAATTTCTAAAATTACATCAGAATACATCGACGTTATTAATACTGCTAAAAAACTCGATGTTTCAGTAGCTGGAGAATTTCTTTTTATGGCATCATTGTTACTAAGATTAAAAACAAGAATGTTACTACCTAGACAGCAGGATGAAGAAGGTTTAGATATCGATGATCCAAGAATTAGCTTAGTAGATCAATTATTACAGTACAAAAACTTTAAAACGATTGCACATCAATTAAAAGAGATACATGAGGAGAATAAAGATTTATTTTATAGGCCAAATGATAAAATCCCTTTTCAGAAAAGTCCAAATCCCGCAGACTTTTTAAATGAAGTCAGCTTGTTTGATATTTCAAAAATATTTCAAGCTGCTATTGATAATGCATCCGAAGATAAGCCATTTACTTTAGTGAGAGAGACCATATCATTGCAGGAACAAAAACAGTTCATTGTATCTAATTTTAAAAATAAGAAAACTATTTCTTTGGCTAGCTTGATCAAGAAATTAGAAAGTAAATTAGAAATTATTGTTACATTCTTGGCTGTATTAGATATGATAAAGGAGTCTGAGTTGATCTGTAAACAAAAAAATACGTTTGAAGATATTGAAATCAAATTAAATATTATCACTGCATGAAAGAACAGCAGTTAATTATAGAGTCTTTACTATTTGTTGCATCGGAACCTCTTTTACAGTCAGATATTGAAAGAGTATTCGATGTCGATGATACACCCTCATTAGATGATGCGATAATAGATATTAATGCTAAATACTCTGATAGTGCATTTGAAGTCAAGGCTGTTGGAGAAGGATATATGCTTGTAACGAAGAAAGAATTTGAGCCATTTATATCTAAGTATATGCCAACAAAAAAGCTCATGTTGTCTAATGCTAGCTTAGAAGTTTTAGCGATTGTTGCATACAAGCAGCCAATATCAAGAATAGATATTGAATCAATTAGAGGAGTGGATTGTAAGGGAGTAATAAAAAACCTATTAAACAAAAAATTAATAAAGATAGGTGGTAGAGACGATTCATTAGGTAAAGCGTTACTTTATCATACTACCGATGAATATTTAAAACATTTTGGATTAACAAATTTATCTGAGATGCCAACAATTAGTGAGATTTCTGAGATTATAGATTCTGAAGATAATGGAATCATCAATGAAGCTCTTTAAATTTATTTCATCATCGGGAATTGTCTCTCGAAGAAAAGCGCAAGAATCAATTCAGTTAGCGATGGTTACGGTTAATAATGTACTTGTCATGGATCCTTTTGAAGAAATTGATCCCGTAAAAGATGATATTAGATTAGATGATCAAAAAATAATTCTAAATGCAAGTAACACCACAATTATTTTATATAAGCCTAAAGGATTTATATCATCACGAAGTGATGAAATGGGTAGAAAGACAATTTTTGATTTGTTGCCTAGAAAACCTTTTCTAAATCATGTAGGAAGACTAGACAAAGATACAACTGGAATAATTTTACTTACAAATGATGGAGATTTATCTCAATTCTTAACTCATCCTAAAAATAAAATACCAAAAGAGTATATTGCAAAAACTGATCAATTAATTAGTGAAAAAATTATTAAAAAGATTGAAAAGGGTATTTTTATAGGTTCAGGAGAAAGAGGTAGAGCAAAAATTATTTCACAAGAAAAGATTAAAAATACTATATATGTAAACATGATCTTGAAACAAGGTAAGAAGAATGAGATAAGAAGAATATTTAAGTTTTCAGGTCTCAATCTTATAGAATTAAAAAGAGTTAAGTTCGGCAATATTACATTAGATCAATTAAAAGAAGGTCAATGGAGAGAATTAACAAAGAAAGAAAAGCAGTATTTAGATAAAATAACAAGAAAAGGATAAGATTTTAAACATCTTGGCATTTGTTGCAAGAAAAACTAACTTTCTGAGCATTTTTATGGTAATAACAATTGATGGACCTGCTGGCGTTGGTAAAACTACTACCGCAAAAAGACTAGCTAGTAAGCTAGGATATCAGTACTTAGATACAGGAGCTATGTATAGAGCTGTTACTTATTTTTTAAGAAAGAATTTTATAGATATTAGCTCTGAGGTTCACGTAAAAAAAATGTTAGATATTTTAAATTTGGAATTAGACTTTACATCTGATGATGAAATTAAAGTACTTTTAGATAATGTAGATATTAGTACATTAATTCGAAGTAAGGAAATTACAAGCGCAGTAAGTGAGGTCAGTGCGATAAAGGCTGTAAGAGAAAAAATGGTAAAAATACAGAAAGATACCGCAAAGAATGGTAACTTTATTGTTGAAGGAAGAGATATTGGAACAGTAGTTTTTCCTGATGCAAAGTATAAATTTTTTTTAACAGCCGACTATGATGTTAGAGCACAAAGAAGATTAGAAGATTTTAAGAGAGTAAATGAGGAGTTAAACGTTAACAAAATAAAACAAGATTTGACAGATAGAGACCAGTACGATAGTAGTCGTAAACTTTCTCCATTGAAACAAGCAAAAGATGCAATTGTAATTGATACATCAACCTGCACTATCGATGATCAAGTAAATCAAATCTTTAAACACATTGAAAGAAACTAACAATATGAACGATCAACCTAAACAAGATACAAATCAAGAAGTAGTAGAGCCGACAGTAATAGAAGAAGCGGTATTAGAAGAAGCAGTAGCAGAAGAGGTAATGATAGAAAAGCCAGCTTCAGAAGATAAACCTGAACAGGTAGAAACATCTTCTAAAAAAACAATTAAAGATTATTTAAGCAAAGATTTATTTGCTGGGGTTAAAGTAATTTCAGACAAAGAAAATCAGGTTGAAATTGAAAAAATAGGGGATGATATATTAGAAGAATATCAAGGCACTTTTAATGATATATCAGAAAATCAAATCATATCAGCAAAAGTAATTGGTATTAGTGATAATGATATTATGGTAGATATTGGTTTCAAATCAGAAGGATTAATTAGTAGATCAGAATTTAATAACAAAGACTTACCTGAAATAGGTTCCAATATTGATATATTCCTTGAAAAATTTGAGGATACAGATGGAAATATTACACTATCAAAATATAAAGCAGATTTCATTAAGAGATGGGATGAGCTCAAAGAATTTGAACAAAGCAAAGAGCCTGTACAAGGAAAAATTGTTAAGCGTGTTAAGGGAGGTCTTGTAGTAGACTTAGGTGTTATACAAGCTTTTCTACCGGGATCTCAAGCTGATGTTCAGCCAATAAAAAACTTTGATGATTTAGTTGGTAAAGAATTTGATTTTCAGATTGTAAAAGTAGATGAAATGAGAAAAAATCTTGTAGTATCTAGAAAAGCAATATTAGAAGAGTCATTGAATGAAAAACGTCAAGAGCTAATGACGAAGATTGAAGTCGGTGCACAGTTACAGGGATTAGTTAAAAATATAACTGATTTTGGAGCTTTTGTTGATTTAGGAGGCGTAGATGGATTGATACATATTACTGATTTTTCATGGGGTAGAATTAATCATCCATCCGAAATTGTATCAATAGGTGATGAAATCACTGTCCAAATTATTGATTACAACAAAGAAACTTCCAGGATTTCTTTGGGATTAAAACAGTTAGTTGAAAATCCTTGGCAATCGATACCAGATAAGTATAGCATTGGGGACACTATTGTAGGTAAGATTGTTAGTATTATGAACTATGGAATTTTTATCGAGCTTGAGAAAGGTATTGAAGGTTTAATTCATATATCTGAAATATCATGGACCAAGAATATTCAAAATCTTCAAGATCAATATAAGGTTGGCGATTCTTTAGAATCAAAAATCTTATTCATTGATGCAAATGAGCAAAAAATAAGCTTAGGTATCAAGCAGTTGACCAAAGACCCTTGGGATGATATATCTTCACAGGTTACCATTGGAGATAAGAACGAGGGCACCGTTAATAAAGTTACAAAATTTGGAGCTTATGTAGATTTAGGAAAAGACATTGAAGGCTTTATTAGAAATACAGATTTTCATTGGACAAAAAATCCGCTTCATCCAAAAGAGTTTGTTAGTGAGGGCGATACAATAAAGTTTGTTGTTATAGATATTTCCGATAAGGATAGAAAAATTTTGCTAAGCATGAAAGATCTAGCAGATAATCCGTGGTCTGAAATTGTAGAGAAATACTCTTCCGGTGATAAACTTAAAGGATCTGTATCTGCTATAAATGATTCAGGAGTTGTAATTGATATGGGGAATGATATAGTCGGTCTTGTTCCTTCGGATAAAATTTCAAAAGAATTGAAGAAAGATTATTTACCTTCTATTGAACCAGGTGACTCTATTAATTTATTAGTTGTTGAGGTTAAAGAACAAGATAAGAATGTCATCTTAATGCTTGATCAACCTGATGCTGACTAATACTAACCAGATCAAAAGACTTTTATATTCTTTTGTTATTGCGTTTATTTTTTGGTTTTTTATTAAGAGTGAAGATACCTATTCTGTTACGACATCAATTCCTTTAGTTGCACGAAATCTTCAAGAACAGAAGACATATAAGGAAGAGGTTCCTGAAAGTATTATTGTTACTTTAAAAGGGTCGGGTAGAGCATTTATTTGGCTAAGATTTTTCGATAATTTTTATGAAGACTACAAAGCTGTCATAGATTTAAGTAGTATTGCAGATGAATATAACTTTGAACTCGATCAGTATTATAAAAATAATCCAGAAAAAATAGTTTTACCAGCGTCTTTAGAATTAGAATTTGTTGAAGTTATTTCCCCTAGAAGTATAAAAATTAATCTTGATCAATATTTAGTAAAAAAAGTACCTATTAAATCAGAAGTAATAGTATCAACAGCTCCGGGATATATACAGGCTGGAGAAGAAGTCTTTTTTCCAGATTCTATTAGTATCGGAGGTCCTCAAGAAATCGTCGACTCTATTAATTTTGTAAAAACTCAAAAAGATACCCTAGTAGATTTAGTGTCATCAATAGAGTCTGAATTTTTGATTATTAACCCTGATAAGGTTGTCGATTTTGATCCAAAAAAAGTCAAAGGATTTATTGATATTCAACCTATTAGTGAAACAATTGTAACGGGAATTCCTGTTAAATTAATTAATAAGCCCAATGACGTAAATGTTTTTGTTAATCCCGCTACAGTTTCATTAACTATTGTTGGAGGATTAGATCAAATTGCTAGTATAGTATCTACTGATATAGAAGTTTTAATTAACTTTGAGAAGTCTTGGAGTGCAGATAAGCAATTTTATTCGCCAGAAGTAAGAATTCCTGATTCTATTTTAGAGTGGAAAGATTTATCTCCAAATAATTTAGAAATTTTAGTCATTAAAGAAATAAATTGATTATCCTAGGAATAGAGACATCTTGCGATGAAACTGGCGTTGCTATATGTGATAATTCGAAAATAATTTCAAGTTATACAAAAACACAATCTATTCATTCAAAATTTGGTGGAGTAGTCCCTGAGATTGCTTCGAGAGAGCATGAAAAATTTTTACCTGAAATCACACAAAAAGTTCTTAAAGATTCTAATTTAGAATTTTCAGATTTGGAGGCAATTGCAGTCACGAGCGGTCCAGGATTGATGGGTTCCCTATTGTCGGGTATTTCTTTTGCAAAAGGGATTTCTCAAGGCTTAGGTATCCCTATTATTCCAATTAATCATTTAGAAGCTCATTTAAATTCAGCTTTTATTGAATTTGAAGAGCTAGATCCACCTTTCATTAATTTGCTTGTATCAGGAGGGCATACTCAAATATGGCTTGTAAAAAATCTGTTTGAATATACTTTATTAGGAGAAACTTTAGATGATGCTTGTGGAGAAGCTTTTGATAAAGGAGCAAAAACATTGGGATTAAATTATCCCGGTGGACCAGAAATAGAAAAGTTAGCCATAACTGGAAATAGAAAGTTAATAGATTTTCCAAGACCTATTATAAATGACGGAACATATAATTTTAGTTTTAGCGGACTCAAAACATCACTTATTAATTGTGTTAATAAAAATGAATATAATTTGGATGATGTTGCTGCTAGCTATCAAGAAGCAATCGTTGATAGTTTAGTTGGAAAAATGAAAAACTCTATGGATGATTTAAATATCAATACGGCTATAGTTTGCGGAGGAGTTGCTGCAAATCAAAGACTCAGAGAAAAATTAGGTGAACTAGAACAAACTATCATTTTTCCATCTATGAAATATTGTACTGACAATGCGGATATGATTGCATTTTTAGGAGAGAAAAAAATCAATAATAATACAGCTAAAATAGGTATAAATTTTTCTGCTTATTCTAGAGGAATGGTTCTTTAGAAATGAAGGGTAGTTATAGTCTATTTTTTTTACTATTAATTGCTAGTGGGTTAGCAACATCTTTATATATAAACTCTTTTACTGGTGAAATCAATAACGAACCCACTATACAGGACGTTATTACATCAGAAATAGCCGAATCTGATCATAAAAAAGATATTGTTGATATAGCAATAAAGAATGTTATTGTATATCCAAATCGATTTGATAAGAAATCTATTTATATTGATATTGAAATTAATAATCAAAATGGAGATGGATTTACTCAGATTACATTATCTAATGGAGGAAAGCTAATAGCATCTGATAAAATGAAGCTATATTCTAATAAGCATACTTATTTTCAGTCATTTCTAATAAACGACAATGTTAATTTTAATAATTTATTTGATATAAAACTTTCTAGTTTAAAGTTAGAAAGCAATATATCCAATAATAGACATAGCTTTACCACAAATTTAAAAACTGAGAAGCTAGATATTGCACTTATTAGTGGTACTCTTAATTATAATTCCAGAGCTATTATAAGTAACATTGATAATAATTTTGATCATTTCTTCCCAGCATTTGATAGCCATGTACATAATTTTGAAGACTTTTGGTTTAAGAAATATGATATAGTTATTTTTGATAATTTTCCTGAAATGCCCATTTCAGATAGATGGTTCAACCTTTTCATCAAAAAAATATATTCTGAAAATACTTCCTTGATAATGTTTAAAGGAGGGGGAGAAGATTTAGATTCATTTCAAAAGATAGCTCCTTTATTTGGAATAAATCTTTCCAATAAAGGTGATATAAAAAATATTTCAAAAAAAACATTTTTTTCTAAAAATCATTTTAAATCAGTCCTGATAAATGACAAGCTTTTATATAAATATTTACTACAAGGAGACAAAACATACATTGAAGAAGCAATAGACTGGGTATCTAAAAAGAAAGATTTGAGCTATAAATTTTTTGTAGGTAATGAAAATTATTATACAAATGAATCTGTATTTATATATGGTTTTGCAGATGGTATTGATACAAATAAGAAAGATTTTAAGATTCATATCTTTAAGGATGGAATACATATTCATGAAGAAAACTTATACCTTAATCCCATGTCAGATTACTATTTCAATAAATTAAAGATTTCAAATGCTGGACAATATGAACTTAAAATTCTAGATGAAGAAAATATTACCTTACAAATGATTAATGTTAATATCTTAGAAGAATTAATTAAATTATAAAAGATGATTGATATAAAAAATATAAGAGAGCAACAGTCTTTAATTCAAGATAGACTTGCAAAAAGAGATAAATCAATAAATTTAGATAATATTGTATCAGCTGATTTAAGCCTAAGAGAATTGACAAAAAAACTTAATGATTTACAATCTGATCAAAACCAACAATCAAAAGAAATTGGTATTTTAAAATCTGAAGGAAAGACTGATGACTCTGTTTTTGCAAAGCTAAAAGAATTATCAAATACTATTAAAGATTTTGAAGCAGAACATCGTACTAAATCTAAAGACTTAAAGGACATGCTTTTAGAGCTTCCTAATATTCCTCATAGCTCCGTTCCTATTGGAATATCAGAAAAAGACAATGCTTTAATCAAGGACTGTAAATCAAAAAAAGAGATTAACTTTTCACCAAAAAGCCACGTTGATATTGCTCAAGACCTTGATCTGGTTGATTTTGAAGCAGGAGCAAAGATTTCTGGTGCTGGATTTCCTCTTTACAAAGGTAATGGAGCATTGCTTGAGAGGGCATTACTTAATTTTATGATAGATTTTCATTTGAAAAACTATAATTATACAGAATTTTTTACTCCATTTTTAGTAAAGCCAAATTCTGCTATAACGACTGGTCAATTACCAAAATTTAATGAAGATATGTATCATATAGAAAAAGATGAATTGTATTTAATACCAACAGCAGAGGTACCATTAACCAATATCCATAAAGATGAAATCTTAGAATTATCTGCTATACCAAAATACTATTTAGCTAATTCTGCATGCTTTAGAAGAGAAGCGGGTTCTTATGGTAAAGATACCAGGGGCTTACTTAGAGTACATCAGTTCAATAAGGTGGAGTTAGTAAAATTTGTACATCCAGATTCTTCATATGAAGAACTAGAATCTTTAAAAAATCAGGCAATAAAATTATTAGATTTATTAGAGCTTGATTATAGAATTATAGAGCTATGTACCGCAGACTTAGGTTTTTCAGCTGCAAAATGCTATGATTTAGAAGTTTGGGCACCAGGTGAAGAAAAATGGCTAGAAGTATCTTCTTGTAGTAATTTTGAAGACTTTCAATCTAGAAGAGGAAACATTCGATTCAGAGATGAAAGTGGTAAAGTAGATTATGTACATACACTTAATGGCTCAGGTCTTGCAACTCCAAGAATTTTTGCTGCATTATTAGAAACTCATCAAAATGAAGACGGTTCAATTACAATTCCCGTAGCTCTGCAGCCTTATTTGGGCCTAGCGGAGATTAAATAATTGAAAAAAATTTGGGTTTATCTAAACCTTTTTATATGGACATTTTTTTATGGCACAATGTCAATGTTCTCAATCTTGCTTTCAAAAAATAAAAGTAACTTTAAGTATTATGGAATTAATTGGGGAAAGACATTAGGAAGACTGTTCGGTATCAAACTAAGAATTGTTGGTAGAGAAAATTTCGATTGTAATAAGCAGTATATTTTTGCGCCCAACCACTCATCAGTAATTGATTTTCAAGTCTTATTAATAGCAGTTAATCAATATTTAGTTTTTGTTGCTAAAAAAGAATTAGATAGGATTCCTGTATTCAATACTATTATTAAAACTGCAGGATTTGTACTTGTAGATCGCAGGAATAACAAAAATGCTATTAAATCATTAGAAAATTTAAAATTAGATATGAAAAAATATCCTCGTTCAGTTGCTATTTTTCCAGAAGGTTCACGATCAAAGGATGGAAATTTACAGGATTTTAAGAAGGGAGCTGCAGTACTTGGAATTGATACTGGGCTACCAATTATTCCTGTTGCTATCATCGGTTCGTACAGCTGGTGGAATAGAGGATTATTTACAAAAAGCCCGAATATTGTGACTATTATTTTTGGTAATCCTATAAAAACAAGCAATAGTCTTTATGAAGATCGTGATAAGATTACGATGGGTATTAAAGATCAAATTATTAAATTAAGAAATGGATAATAATAAATATCAATTCGAAAATAGTATAGATGCTATTAAATCTAATAAGAAGTGTAATAAAAAAATTGTATTTACAAACGGTTGTTTTGATATCTTGCATGTAGGACATATTAGATATTTATCTCAAGCAAAATTGTTAGGAGATATATTGGTTGTCGGTATTAATTCTGATGAATCTGTAAAAAATTTAAAAGGTCCATCAAGGCCAATTAACTCTTTATCCGATAGATCTTTATTACTTTCAGAATTAGTGTGCGTAGATTATGTTGTCAGTTTTAAGGAACAAACTCCTTTAAAATTAATTAAAATGATTATGCCAGACATTCTAGTAAAAGGTGGAGATTATACATTAGATACTGTAGTAGGGTCAAAGGAAGTCATTGATGCTGGCGGAAAAGTAGAATTATTAAAATTTCATGATGGGTATAGCTCAACTAACTATATCGATAAAATAAAAAAACACTAACTTGATTCTCAATTACTTTACAGATAATTTCCCTTCCTTATGAGAATGATTAAATCATATATAATTTTAATGATATTAACAGGTTATATCCTGGGACAAGATTCAAATATTCCAAAATCTAAGAAGCCATTCATGAATACTAGTGATGCAGCTTTTCTTGGTAATGGAAATCGTATTTCATCTATTTTAAACGAAGCAAAACAATTTTTATCGGATGCGGTAATAGCAGATGTCAATCAGGATACTGTAGAGGTTGTTTATAATATTAAAAGAATTTTTGAACTTTTGTCAGATGTTGAACAATTAGGAGTAAGAGAAGAGCTTGATAAAATAGAATTTGAAAAATTCCAATCCGATTTTATTCAAATATATACAACAAGATTAAATACAATAGGTAGCTCAACTCAATTCTTAACAGCAGACTTGATTAGAAGAGATATTGCATCAATAACTAATCAGAATGAATCAGTAGAAATGGGTACAACAAAATTTACTATCATTGATGACAGAGAAGGTCATATTCCACTCGTGATAAATTCACAGGTTGAGAGTTATATTAGATATTTTCAAGGTAAGGGACGAAAAGGTTTTAATATTTGGCTGAGAAGGTATGTTCAATATAGAGATATGATGCTACCAATATTACAAGAGTATGATCTTCCTGAAGAGCTAATTGTTGTTTCAATGATTGAGTCTGGTTTTGATCCAAAGGCAGTATCAAGAGCTAAGGCGGTAGGTTTGTGGCAATTTATGTATCTAACTGGTAAGCAATATGGACTAGAAAGAAATTGGTACATTGATGAGCGCCAAGATCCTGAAAAATCTACAAAAGCAGCTGCTAAATATTTTAAAGATTTATACAAGCAATTTGATGATTGGTATTTAGTATTAGCGGCTTATAACACAGGTCCAGGAAGAGTTAATCGTGCATTAAAATTACATGAAACCTCTGATTATTGGCAATTATACTCTTTACCCAAAGATACTAAAAATTATATCCCATACTTTCTTTCATCAGCAATTATTTTAAGAGATCCAGAAAAATATGGATTCAAAATTCCAAAGTCTAACCCTCTTAAATATGATGAAGTCATTATTAAGAAAAGTGCCGACCTAACCATCCTTGCAAAAGCTGCAGGTACAAAACGAAGTACTATTCAACGTCTCAATCCAGAGTTAAGGCAGCCAGCAACACCATCAAGTGGATCTTATAATCTTAATATACCGTATGGCAAGAAAGATAGTTTCTATAAAAAATTTAATGCTCTACCTGATGAACAAAAGTTTGCAGTACAAAAAATAGAACATCGAGTTAGAAAGGGCGAAAACTTCATTTCGATTGCTTCTAAATATCGTGTGTCTGTTGCAGATTTACAGACGATAAACAACATTAGCAATATTAACAAGCTGACTATTGGACAGCGTCTAAAAATTCCGGTAAAAGGTGGAGTGTATTCAAACTATCCTGAAAAGATTATTTATAAAGTGAAGAGTGGAGATACTTTAGGTCATATTGCAGAACAATATAATACGAGAGCAGCTGAAATAAGGAAGTGGAATAATATGGGAAATACTTCAAATATTTATCCCAACCAGAAATTGTCATTATTTGTAAACAGTAAACCAGATAAGGATACTCCGAGTAAAAATGTTTATATTGTCAAGTCTGGTGACACCTTAAGCGGAATAGCAGACAAACATAACTTAGAGGTTAGCAAGATTAGGGAGTGGAATAGTATTAGAAAAAATTCTTCTAGAATCTATCCCGGTCAAAAATTAACCTTATTTGTTAAGTAAAAATTTGATGGAGAATTATTATTATGATTAAACAAGATATAGTAGATAGCGTTTCAAAGAAAACGGGATTAACTAAACTAGAAGTGGAAGCTGTTATTAATACATCTTTCAAAGAAATTATTACGACATTGAGTAAAAATGAAAAAATTGAATTAAGAGGGTTTGGTACATTTGCTGTAAAGCATAGATTGCCAAAGAAAGCACGAAATCCAAAGACAGGAGATCCGGTTTATTTACCAGAAAGATATGTACCTGTTTTTAAGCCCTCTAAATTAATGAAGACAACTGTAAATGATGAATTAATAGATTATTAAATAGGAGCACTTGATGCCTTGCGGTAAAAAAAGAAAAAAAAGAAAAATGAATACACATAAACGTAAAAAACGTTTACGTGCAGACAGACATAAAAAGAAAAAATAGATAACTAAGATGAAACCGAAAAGTTTTGCTATTTGGGCAAATCCTGGAAAAAAAGAAGTTCCAGGATTGGTCCATGAAGTTATGCTATGGGCAAAAGATAATAATATTAATTTATTTTTACCCGATAGCCTAAAGCACCTAAAAATTGCTTCAAATCACTCTAATTTTTACCACTCTAATGTCCCGCCAGATGTGGATTTTTTATTATGCTTAGGTGGTGATGGTACATTAATTGCAGGCGTAAGAATTTTTAGTAACCCTACTGTGCCAGTTTTAGGAGTTCATATTGGAGGGTTGGGATTCCTCGCACAGATAACACCCAAAGAATTAACTGAAAAGTTAAATATGATTAAAGTTGGTGAATCTACTACTCAAGAAAGATTGGTTCTAGATGCCAAAATTTCCAATAGTAATAAATCTCATTTTGCGATTAACGATTTTGTTGTCCAAAATGAAATAGCTTATAGAGTAACTTCTCTATCTTTGTATATTGATGGAAAACATGTAAGTGATTACAAATCAGATGGTATTATTATTAGCACTCCTACTGGATCAACTGCATACTCTTTATCTTCTGGAGGCCCAATTGTCCAGCCCGATGTATTTTCTATTATAGTGACTCCAATTGCTCCGCACTCTCTAACATCACGACCTTTAGTTTTACCAGCTGATGTTGATATAGAATTTAGATTTAACGGTGATTCAGAGAAGGAGCTAAAGTTAATTTCTGATGGCCAAAATATTGAAAATTTTACTAACGATTCAACGGTAAAAATTTCACAAGCAAAACACCACGTGAAATTTATTACTTTTGAAGACTATGACTATTATCAGACACTTAAAACAAAGATGGTTTGGGGAAAAAGAGGGTCATAAAAGAGCAGATTTAAATATCATTATAGAATTATTTTGCAATAAAAATTGATAACTAAATTTAAAAAGGATAAAAAATGGCTAATTCAATTTCATTAAAAACAATAGAGAAATTTCAAAAAAAACATGAATCAGATCATCATGTCAAAGTCGTAAGAAATGCAATGATTCGCACAGATTTAAGCGACCTAACAATGAACTGGGATCGCTACAGAAGTATTAACCATTCTTTTTCAAATGTTGTCAAAGGTGAAATGACAGTTACTAATCAAAAATCTAGTGGAAGATGTTGGGGATTTGCTGGATTAAATTTATTTAGATTTTATATTGGTAGAAAACATAATTTGAAGAACTTTGAATTTTCACAAAGTTATTTTATGTTTTGGGATAAGCTAGAGAAAGCAAATTATTTCTTAGAATGTATTATAGATTCTGCAGCTGAAGATTGGAATAGTAGAATTGTGATGCACCTTCTTTCAAATCCAATTGAAGATGGGGGACAATGGGATATGTGGGTTAGTTTAATTGATAAGTATGGTGTTATTCCACAATCAGAAATGTCAGAATCATTTTCTTCAAGCCAGTCATCTACGATGAATCGAATGATAGCTCGAAAACTTCGTGAGAATGCTAAAGACTTACGACTAAATATTAGTAAAGGTATTTCAGGAGACGATTTAGAATCTATTAAAACTGATATGCTTGAACAGATATATAAGATGCTAACAATGCATATTGGAACACCTCCAACATCATTTAATTGGCAAGCATATGACAAAAAGAAGAATTTCATTAGCTTTGAAAATCTAACTCCAAAATCTTTTTTTGATAATCACGTTGGATTAAACCTTGATGAATATGTATGTCTTATAAATTGTCCTATGGAAGACAAAGAGTATAGGAAAGTTTATACTGTTGAAGCGCTTGGAAACGTAGTAGAAGGAAACCCTGTACGATATCTCAACGTTACTAGCGAAGAAATGAAAGCTGCATCAGCAAGCTCTATCAAAGACGATCACCCTGTATGGTTTGGTTGCGATGTGGGTAAGCATTTTGATAGAAAATTAGGAGTCATGGATATGGATTTATTTGACTTTAATTCTTTTTATCAATCAAACTTTTCTATGAACAAAGCAGATCGCTTACAATATGGAGAAAGTCAAATGACTCATGCAATGCTTTTTACTGGAGTAGACCTAGATTCGAATGATAAACCTATTAAGTGGCGAGTAGAGAATAGTTGGGGTAATAAAGTTGGAGACAAAGGCTACCATATAATGTCAGACCAATGGTTTGATGAATATAATTATGAAGTTGTTGTACATAAAGACTATCTATCTGATGATTTATATAACCTTTATAAAAACGAAGAAGCTATCCCTTTAAAACCTTGGGATCCTATGGGTTCCTTAGCAAAATAATTTAAGAAATGGATACATTTAGTCACGCATTCTGGGGTGGAGGGCTATTTGGCTATCGAGGCCACAAATGGTTAGCAGTTTTTTTTGGAGTAATGCCAGATCTAGTTTCTTTTGGAGCTTTATTTGTCGTTAAATTCTTTAATGGAACACTAAGTTACGGTGGAGCTCCAACTTTGGAGAGTTTATCTCAACTAGCACCATACCCTGATTGGTTATTTTTTATGGATAATCTTTCACACAGCTTCATTACTGCTTTTACTTGTATTGCTATTGTTTACTTTCTGAATAAAAATTTTGTTTGGCCAATGCTAGCCTGGCCTTTTCATATATTATTAGACTTTCCATTTCATACTAAAGATTTTTTCCCAGTAAAATTATTTTGGCCTATTTCAGATTATTCACTAAGCGGAATTTCTTGGTCAAGTCCTGAAGTATGGTTTCCAAACTTAGCGGGTATTATTTTACTTTTTTGGTATAGAGAAAAAGATAGATAATTATCTATCTACCTAGAATTTTACTAAAAATATTTTTAATAATATATCCTGCCATTTTTGGATTCTCTTTTAGTCGTCTAACAGAATAATCGTACCAATTATCTCCATAAGGAACATAAACACGCACCTTATTACCTTCTTTAATTAATTGCTGGAGCTTTTTTTCCATTGGTACTCCATGTAGTATTTGGAATTCATATTGAGTAGTGGGAATTTGATTTTCTTTGATCCACAAATAAAGTTTGTCAATTAAATATTCATCATGACTAGCAATGCCTACATATGCACCTTTTATGAGTGCTTCCTTAGTTAAGATAATATAATTATCTCTTATTTTCTGGTAATCTCTATAAGCTATATCTTCGCTTTCAATATATATTCCTTTACAAATCCTAACATTAAACTTTTCATTAGCTAGTTTATCTAAATCATCTTTTGATCTATGCATATAAGCTTGTAGTACTATCCCAACATTAGAATAATTTTCAAACGCCTTTTTATATAAATTAATTGTTTCTGATGTATATGGAGAGTTTTCCATATCTAGGCGTAAAAAATTGTTGTGTTTTTTAGCTGCATTTACCAAAATCATTAGATTGCTTTTGACAACATCATAGCCTAAATCTTGACCAATATGGCTTAACTTAATAGATAGATTTGCATCTAGTTGCTTAGATGAAATTCTGTCATATAAATTCGCATAGCGCTCAGTAATTTCTGTAGCTTCTTCTTGAGTTGTAACATGTTCTCCCAAAATATCAATGGCTACCTCATACCCTTTGTTATTTAGCTTTTGCACATTAACTAACATTTCATCATCGGTGATACCTGCGATATAAGGAGAAGCCACAAGACGAACAAAAACCTTTGGCAAAAAAGGAATGATTTGAATTATCAAATAATTTATTAATTTCATACCGGATAAATTTAAGAAATAAACAAATTAATGAAAGCAGTATTAAAATGAAGGCAGTATTAATTATAGGAGGTGCGGTATCAGGTTCAACTGCTGCACAAAAATTGACAGCAGAGGGAGTTCGTTGTGTAGTTATTGATCAAAATCATATGCCATATGGAAAAATTGAAGATGGACTTCCAAGATGGCATGACAAACAACGCACTAAAGAATATCTTAAGATAGATGATATCATGTCTCATGAATTGGTAGACTTTGTTCCCCTTACCAGGTTAGGTGAAGATTTAAATTTTAAAGATATATATCAAATAGATTGGAGCTGTATTTACTTTGCAAATGGTGCATGGAAAGACAGATCGTTTCCGTTCACCGAAATTGAAAAGTTTTCAAATTTTTATTATCAAAATCCATTTGTTTACTGGTTTAACCATTATCATGAATCTAGCTACAAGGGAATTTCAATAGATGTGAAAGATGATGCATTGGTGGTTGGTGGTGGGCTAGCATCTATTGATGTATGTAAAATTATACAATTAGAGCTAGTAAGGCAGAAAGTTGAATCTAAGATTGAAGGCTTCGATATTGTAACAATGGAGCATAAAGGTATTTCAAAGTATTTAGAAATGCATGATATTGACTATGATTCATTAGGCATTAATGGAGCCACTCTTGTTTATAGAAGAGATGTTGAGAATATGCCCTTAACAACTATTCCTGATAATTCGGATTCTGATATGGTTGCAAAGCGTAAGTTAGCGCGTAGAAAAGTCCTTAAGAATATGCAAGATAAGTTTCTATTTAAAGTTGCAGAGTGTACGCAGCCAACAGGATTACATATTATTGATGATAATTTAGAGGGTCTCACAATTATAAAGAATGAAATTGTAGATGGAAAGCCAGTTGCTATACAAGGTTCTGAAGATATTTTAAAAGGAAGTATCATAATTAGTTCGATTGGTAGTTTGCCAGAACCAATTGAGGGAGTACCTATGGATGGCTCTACATACAATATTGTGGATCAAGAATCCGGAAAATTTGATGAACTAGATAAAGTTCATGGAATGGGAAATGCTGTAACTGGAAAAGGTAATATAAAGGCTTCTAGAGTTAGCGCAAAAACAGTTGGAGATTTAACAATTGATTTATTGCAAGATGTAAGTTCCGATACAATCAATACGATAGATAGCAAAGTAAAAGAATGGCAAGAAAAAGTGTCTTATGATGGAAATTATTTTGAATGGAAAGCTAAAAAATAATTTTTTTTTCTATTTCTTTCAATATTATCTAGAACTCCATCAACTTTTTTATTACTTTCTCATGTCTAAAATAAGGGTGAGACTAAGCACCTAAATTTATGTTGAAAATAAAAGTTAAAAAAGGCCATAACATTAATATTGCTGGAGCTGCCTCCGGTGAAATTTTAGCACCTCAAAAAAATACTACAGTATCTCTTTCTCCTGAAAATTTTAGATACATCAAACCTAAGTTATTAGTTAAAGAAAATGATTCTGTAAAATTAGGAGACCCTATATTTTTTGATAAGCTCAATCCTGAAATTAAGTGGCCTGCAATCGCATCAGGTACAATTTCAAAAATTATTTATGGTGAAAGAAGAGCTGTAAAAGAAATCATTTTTAATGTTGATCCTCAGATTGAAAATGATAATTCTAGCGGCAAGGATAAGAAACTATCAAATAAAGATGATGTAGTTAATTATTTATTAGAAAAAAATATGTGGCCCTTCATTACGCAAAGACCATTTAATAAGGTTGCAAATCCTTCAGATAATCCAAAATCTATTATAGTTAGTTTAGCAAATACAGCTCCTTTATCAGTTGATTATAATTTTACATTGGCATCAAATAAAGATTCTATTATTAGCGCTCTTATAAATTTAAAAAAATTAACAGAAGGAAAGCTTTTTGTTGCTGTAAGACCTGGAGAATTCAACTATTTATCTGATTTAGATTTTATTGATATTGTTGAAGTAGAAGGACCTCATCCAGCCGGTAATGTAGGAGTTATTCTTAATCATATCAGTCCTATCAGTAGCAAAGATATTGTTTGGACTGTTCAAGGACACCATCTTCCTATACTAGGCAAGTTATTTTCTGATGGAATATTTGATCCAACAATGATTATTAATTTAAGTGGTCCGATTGTAAAAAATCCTTCTTATTTCAAATCAAGAATTGGTGCGTCTTTGGAATCTCACTGTAAAGGAAATTTAAGTACAGATAAGGCTAGAATTATTTCTGGAGATGTATTAACAGGAAAAGAATCTATGATGAATGGATATTTAGGATTTTATCACTCTTCAATTTCTGTGATCGAAGAATCTTTTGATAGATCGTTTATAGGTTGGCTGCATCCTGGAGGATCTTCAAAGTATAGTGTATTTAATGCTTACTTGGGAGGTAATAAATCTCCTTATAGCTTTACTACTCTTCAAAATGGTAGTCATAGAGCTTTTGTTCCTATAGAGGCTTGGGAAAAGGTATTTCCAATGGATATTTATATTAATGCTTTAGCTCGCAGTATTGAAGCAAATGACTTTGAAGAAATGGAGCAATTAGGTATTTATGAATGCGACGAAGAAGATGTAGCATTATGCTCATTTGTATGTCCTAGCAAAACAGATGTAGGTGCAATAATTAGAAAAGGATTAGACACAGTCTATTTCGATAAATAAGATGAATTTTTTAAAAAAAATATTAGCAGAATCTGGTAAGCTTTTTGATGAAGGTAAACCATTATCTTTTGCATACCCTTTATGGGAAGCAACCGATACTATATTATTTTCAACAGACTCTCAAAATAAGTCTGGTCCTCATATTAGAGATAATATGGACATCAAAAGAACAATGTTTTTTGTTGTTATTGCTTTAATACCATGTTATTTATTTGGTGCCTACAATATTGGATATTTATATTCTGAAGCTATGGGCATTTCTAGCTCTGTTATGAATGATTTTATTATTGGGATGACATATGTCTTACCAATTTTAATTATTACTTTTATAGCAGGAGCAATTTGTGAAATCTCTTTTGCAATAATTAGAAAGCATGAAATAAATGAAGGCTTTCTTGTATCTTGTGCACTCATTCCACTAACTATGCCACCAGATGTACCATTATGGCAAGTTTTTATGGGAACAAGCTTTGGTATTATTATAGGAAAAGAAATTTTTGGCGGTGTTGGTACAAATGTTTTTAATCCAGCTTTAACTGCTAGNGCATTTATGTATTTTGCTTTTCCAACCAAGATTTCAGGAGATAAGGTTTGGGCGGTAGGTCCTGATGGCTATAGTGGTGCAACAGCATTAGCTATTCCAGCTAACCCTGTTGAGTATGATACCGCTTCAAATTTATTTGCTGCTTCAACTCAATTTGATTATTCCTTAACGAATATGTTTTGGGGATTAATTCCTGGATCAATTGGAGAGACAAATAAATTATTAATTTTATTAGGTGCAATTTTCCTTATTTATTGTGGAATTGCTTCATGGAGAATTATGGTTTCATGTGTTTTTGGACTAGTTTTTACTTCTGTACTGTTTAATTTGTTAAGCTATCTAACTGTAGATGGTATTTTACAATCCGGTGGAACTCCAAATGCTATGTTAACTATTACACCTCTACAGCATATTTTAATTGGTAGTTTTTTATTTGGAACAGTATTTATGGCTACCGAACCAGTTACATCATCACATACAAATACTGGTAGATGGATTTATGGATTCTTAATTGGAGTTTTAACTGTTATTATTCGCTCTATTAATCCCGCTTATCCAGAAGGTGTTTTTTTAGCAATTTTAATTATGAATATGTTTGCTCCGCTAATAGATTATTATGTTGTTCAGTCAAATATTAAAATGAGATTAAATAGAAATGTATAGCAATAATTATACTCTTGGATTCGTTTTTATCGTAACTATTATTTTAGGTACTATGTTGTCTTTTACTAAGGAAAATGTGAAAGATTTACAAGATCAAAATCTNAAAGCAGATGTGCAAAAAACTATACTTAGATCATTAAATTTTGATGAAAATTTGCTTTTAACAAATGAAAGTATTGAACAAACATTTAAAAACTATATTGACGCTAAATGTGTTGATGTCCAAGGTCAAATTGTTGAATGCAATATTGAAGAAGTTGATATTGAAAAAAATAAAGACGTTCTACCAGTTTATATGAGAGTTTCTAATGAAAAGATTGAAGGAATAGCACTGCCTATTGCTGGAAAAGGTTTATGGTCAACTATTTTTGGATATATTGCATTAAATCCAGATACTGAATCTGTACTTGGAATTCAATTCTACAAGCATGGCGAAACTCCTGGCTTGGGTGGAGAAGTTGAAAAAAAGTGGTTTACAGATAATTTTGTCAATCATCCGCAAAAGCAGTCTAATGGAGAATTGAAATATATACCAAAAAAAATTCGTGATAAAAATGGTAAGATTGTTAGTATTACAGTAATTAAAGGTGGAGTTGATTATTCTGATTCCAATAATGCTTCTATTCACCAAGTAGATGGGATTTCTGGAGCAACAGTTACTGCTGATGGAGTAACTGATTTTTTATTAGAAGATTTATTGAGATATGAAAAAACATTAAATAAAATTAGAGACTATGGAACTATTTAGTACAGAATCAAAAAAGATTATAAATGACCCAATAAATGTCAATAATCCAATATCTCTCCAGGTATTAGGTATTTGTTCTGCTTTAGCAGTTACTATAAGATTAGACCAAGCTATCATCATGACTCTCGCAGTTTTATTTGTTCTTACATCATCAAATGTAATATTGTCTTTAATCAGAAATTATATACCTGCTAGAGTTCGAATTGTTATAATGTTATCTGTGATTGCATCATTAGTATCTGTCGTAGATGAATTGTTGAAAGCCTATTTATATGATATGAGTAAACAGCTTTCAGTTTTTGTTGGTTTAATAATTACCAATTGTATTATTATGGGTAGAGCTGAAGCTTTCGCACTTAAAAATGGTCCATCAAAAGCATTTTTAGATGGAGTTGGAAACAGTATGGGGTATGGTCTAATAATAATTATTGTCTCATTTTTTAGAGAATTATTTGGTGCTGGAACTATTACTCTCCCTGATGGAGGAGCAGGTTATGTTCTTTGGAGCATTCCTGATTCATGGTATGCTGCTGGTTATGAAAATATTGGCTTATTAGTTTTATCTCCGGGGGCATTTATTATTTTAGGGTTAGTAATTTGGTTTCAAAGAGAGATGGCTGGCGTTGAGGAGGATGCTTAAATGAGTGGTTTAGAACATTATTTAAGTATTTTTACCAAAGCTGTTTTTATTGAAAATATAGTATTGGCATACTTCCTAGGTCTTTGCTCTTTTTTAGCTATTTCTAAAAATATTAATGCTTCAGTTGGGATTGGTATGGCGGTGGTAGTTGTTTTGACCATTACAGCTCCAATCAATTGGTTTTTATGGGAATTCCTTCTTGATAAAGGTGCTTTAGTCTGGATTAGTGAAGACTTTAAGGATACAGATTTAGGATTTTTAAAATTGATTGTTTTTATTTCTGTGATCGCTGCAATGGTACAACTTGTTGAAATGTTTATGGAAAGATTTTCTCAGTCACTATATAATAGTCTTGGGATTTTCCTTCCTCTAATTGCTGTTAATTGTTCTATTCTTGGTGGTTCATTATTTATGGTTGAAAGAGAATACACAATATCTGAGACAGTGGTTTATGGTTTTGGTTCTGGAGTAGGATTTTTCTTAGCAATTGTAGCATTAGCTTCTATTAGATACAGATTACGTTATTCAAATATACCACCAAGATTACGAGGAGTAGGTATGGCTATGCTTCTAACAGGTTTACTTTCTATGGCTTTTATGGCATTTTCGGGGATTGATTTATAATGAATGATATTCTCATAGGAGTTGCAGTATTTAGTTCAGTAATCCTTTTGCTGGTAATTGTACTAAATGTTGTTGGTAATGTCTTATTGCCTCAAGGTGAAGTCACCATAATAATTAATGATGATCCAGACAAATCTATAAAGGTTGATACTGGTGGTACGGTACTCGCAGCTCTAGGAGATCAAAATGTATATCTTCCATCAGCTTGTGGTGGTCAAGGTACTTGCGCACAATGTAAATGTCAGGTTATTGAAGGTGGTGGAGATATTTTACCTACAGAGACCGCATATATTAACAGACAAGATCAAAAAAATAATTGGCGCTTAGGATGTCAGGTTAAAATTAGAAATGATATGAAAATCCAAGTTCCAGATGAGATTTTTAGTATAAGAAAATGGGATGCTGTAGTAAAGTCAAATGAAAATGTTGCAACTTTTATTAAAGAATTAATTCTTGAGCTACCAGAAGACGACCCTATCATTTTTGAATCAGGTGGCTACATTCAAATTGATGTTCCAAAATATAAAGATTTAAACTATAAAAATTTTGAAATTCAAGATTTGTATACTAGCGATTGGGATAAATTTGATATTTGGCAATATACTGCCGAGAACACTGAACCAGTTTTTAGAGCTTATTCAATGGCAAATCATCCTGCAGAAGGTAATATGATCATGTTAAATATTCGTATTGCTAGTCCTCCACCAAATAATCCTGATGTTCCTCCAGGTATTGCATCTTCATATACTTTTAATTTGAAAGAAGGAGACAAGGTAACTGTTTCAGGACCGTATGGAGAATTCTTTATTAAAGATACAGATAGAGAAATGGTCTANATTGGAGGTGGCGCTGGAATGGCTCCTCTGAGATCGCACATATTTCATTTATTAAAAACNGAGAAGTCAGAAAGAAAAATTTCATTCTGGTATGGTGCTAGATCTGAAAAAGAAATGTTTTATCANGAAGANTTTTTAGCATTAGAAAAAGAATTTGATAATTTTACATATCATGTAGCTTTATCAGATCCACTTCCAGAAGATAACTGGAAAGGACCAACCGGTTTTATCCATCAAGTTGCCAATGATATGCATCTAGAAAATCATGAAGACCCATCTGAGTGTGAGTATTATTTATGTGGCCCACCAATGATGATAAGCGCCGTTCAAAAAATGCTATGGGATTTAGGCGTTGAAGAAGATATGATCGCTTATGATGACTTCGGCTAGAAAATTAGTCTTTTTACTTTCCCTTGTAATACTCAGCTGTAATTCGCCCTCAACAAATAATATAGATGAAATTGTATCTATTTTAGGAAGGACAATGGGAACTACATATTCAGTAAAATATACAACAGGAATAAAGAACAATGACGATATCAAAGAAAATAAAAATAAGATTGAAGAAATATTGAGAAATGTCAATATGCAAATGTCTACATATATTCCTGAGAGTGAGATATCACAATTTAATAGAATGAGAAATACCGAATGGGTGAACATATCTGAAGACTTTGCATTTGTAGTACAATCTTCTTTTGAGTATTATAAAATGTCAGGTGGATTATATGATATCACTGTTATGCCACTAGTTAACCTTTGGGGATTTGGGCCAGATAAATTTATAGATACTCCATCCACAACTAACATAGATAGTGTTTTAGCTTTTGTAGGTCAAGATTTGATTGAGATCGAAAGTGGCAGAATCAGGAAAAAAGATTCGAGAGTACAAATTGATTTAAGTTCTATAGCTAAAGGCTTTGCTGTAGATAAGATTATTGAAAGTTTAAACTATGATAATATATTTGTAGAAATTGGTGGAGAAGTTCGATCTAAATCAGATAAAAAGATTTGGAAAGTTGGTATTAATACACCATCAATAGATAATATATCAAACGAAATTGAATATATTGCTCCAATTAAAAATGGATCTATTGCAACTTCAGGTAATTATAGAAATTTTTATATTGATAAAGATAATAGATTTTATCATCACGAGATTAATCCATTAACAGGATATCCTATCATGTCCAAGCTAGCATCTATATCAATTTTTACTCAAACATCATGTATGGAAGCAGACGGTTTAGCAACAGCACTTTATATGATGGAAATGAGTGACATAAATAGTTTTTTTCAAGATACAGATATCGAAGGGTTAATGATTTTAGTTGAGCCAGATATGAGTTTTAAACAAGTAGTTTCACAAGATTTCCCTGCAAATTAAATATTACTTTCACAGCGATCAGGTTCGCCGCCACAAATTTCACATCCATCCGGAGAATCTCCACATGCCTTTTTAAGAGGTTTATTTTTAAAAATTAACCCAATATTCATTATTAAAGCACTCAGTGCAAATATTGTAATAACTAATAGATATTCCATACTATTAATTTAAATAATATTTATTCGATTTTCGTCATTTTTTAAAATGATTTGATTTAAATTCGCACTTATGGAATTATTAAATCATCCAGTAGGAATTATTTCAATAATATTATTTATTATTGCGTATGCTTTTGTGATGACAGAAGAAGTCACTCATTTAAGAAAATCTAAACCGGTTCTCTTTGCAGCAGGTTTAATTTGGGCAATGATTGCTTGGGTGGGTGCTCAAACTGGAGATTCATATGCTGTAAAAAAAGAAATTATGCATGCTTTTGACGAGTTTAATCAGTTAATGTTATTTCTTCTTGTTGCAATGACTTATATCAATTCCATGTCTGAAAGAAATGTTTTTGAAAAATTACGTTCCATTCTTCTTGATCAAAATTTTTCATATAAAAAGTTATTTTGGATTACTGGTTTTATATCCTTCTTTTTATCTCCCATTGCCGATAATCTTACAACCGCTCTTACTATGTGTGCTGTAGTTTTAGCTGTTGGAAAAGGTAATAAGAATTTTACTAGTATAAGTTGTGTGAATATCGTTGTAGCTGCTAATGCTGGAGGTGCATTTAGTCCATTTGGTGATATAACGACTTTAATGGTCTGGCAAGCTGGTTATGTAGAATTCACTGAATTTTTTCAACTATTTTTGCCTTCTTTAGTAAACTTCATTATACCGTCATTCATAATGAGCTTTTTTATAACTGGTTCTGCTGATGATGTAGAAAATCCACCAGTTATTTTAAAGCAAGGGGCAATCCAAATTAGTTTATTGTTTTTAGTTACTATTTTGATGGCAATTTCATTCAAGAATTTTTTAAATCTTCCACCAGTTTTTGGAATGATGTTTGGTTTAAGTTTTCTACAACTTTATGGATATTATCTTAAAAGATCATATTCAGCTCAAAGTAAAATAAATAGAGATGGCTCTGACCAACCTTTTGGAATATTTAAACAAATTGCGCAAGCTGAATGGGATACTCTTTTATTTTTTTACGGAGTTATCATGTGTGTAGCTGGATTATCTAAAATCGGTTACCTTGCTTTATTGAACACTACCTTATATGATGGTCTTGGATTTACTGTCGCTAATTCATTGATGGGAATTATATCTGCATTGATAGATAATATACCTGTGATGTTCTCAGTAATTCAGATGCACGATACTACAACAATGGACTTAAATCAATGGCTTCTTATTACTCTAACTGCAGGAGTTGGAGGTAGTTTGCTTTCTATTGGATCTGCCCCAGGTGTTGCTTTGATGGGACAGGCTAAGGGAATATATACTTTTTCAAGTCACTTAAGATGGACTGGTGTTATTTTTATAGGATATGTGATGAGTATTCTTACTCATTTGTGGCTTTCAGGACTTCTTTAATGAGGATAACCAAGGTAACAACTAGAAATGGAGATAGCGGTAAAACTGGATTAGCTCGTGGTGGGTCAGTTTATAAAAATGATGCTATCATTCACGCACTAGGCGATATTGATGAATTGAGTAGTGTCATCGGAGTATGTAATACTACTTGTAAGAACTCTTCTATTGTTGATCAATTAAAGCTTATTCAAAATGATCTATTTGATATTGGTGGTCAAATATCTTTGAATGAAGATGGTGCAAATATTATTACAAGCGAGTCTATTACATCCTTAGATAATTATATTGACCAATATAATTCATCTTTAGATCCATTAAAGGAATTTATTCTACCAGGAGGTGACCTTTTTTCAGCAAATCTTCATGTTGCAAGGTCAGTTACGAGAAGAGCAGAAAGAGCAGTTGTTGAACTATATTCTGATAGCTTAGAAAACAATAATGTTGTGATGTATTTGAATAGATTATCTGATTACTTTTTTGTTCTTTCAAGATTTTATAACAAAAGTGAAAATATCTCTGAAAATACCTGGAAGAGGTAATTCTTATGGACTATAAAAAGATTCAGTCAATCATCGCTGAAAAAAATAAAATATTTATATCCTCACATATTAATCCGGATGGAGATAGCTTAGGATCTGCCCTCGCAGTTTATCATTACTTAACTAAACTTGGAAAAGACTGTAGAATTATCAACCACTCTCCTGTTCCTGAGACATATAGTTTTTTAAATGAAGATAAAATTTTTCATGAGCTAGATGGCGACAGTTCGGGATTTATTAAAAATGCTGATTTAGGTATCATTTTAGATATTGGAGATTTCTATCGACTAGGAGATATAGCATATATTATTGAGGATCATTCTATTGAGACTGTAAGTATAGATCATCATCCGCAATCTGATAATGATTTTTTTACAAATACTTTTATTGATTTAGAAGCTTGTTCTGTTGGAGAGATATTGTATTCATATTTTTGTGATATTGATAAAACTACAATAGATAAAGATATAATATTAGGCCTCTATATAGCTGTACTTACCGATACAGGCTCTTTTAGACATAGTAACACAACAGAGATGAGCCACAAGATTGCTGTTGACGCAATTAATCTTGAATTAGATATTGCAAAAATCTACCAAAAAATTTATGAAAGCTCATCTGTTAGTCGAATTAAACTACTAGGTAATGTAATTCAGAATTTAAACTTTGACTGTAATGGCCAGCTAGCATGGTTTGCTATTAATGAAGATATGGTAAAAGAGGTCAATGGATCAAATCAAGATTTTGATGGATTTGCAGATTTCTTTAGAAGTATTAAGGGGGTAGAAGTGTCCATGATGCTTTATGATCTAAAAGGAAAAGTCAGATTAAGTTTTAGGTCAAAAGGAAAATACAAAGTAAGTGAGATTGCTAAAAAAATGGGTGGCGGCGGACATCCATTCGCAGCAGCAGCTCTGGTTGAAGGTGAATTTTCTCAAGTGAAATCAAATGTTTTGAATATGTTATCAACTTATATAAATAAATACGATGAAAATAATATTAGCTAAATCAGCAGGTTACTGTTTTGGAGTTCGTGATGCAGTAAATGCAGCATACGACGCTAGCAAAGAGCATGGAGAAGTCTATATGCTAGGAGATATCGTACATAATGAAAACGTTGTAGAGGATTTAGAAAAAAAAGGTGTTAAAGTTGTAGAAAAATTAGAAGAGATTCCAGAAGACAAACCGGTTTTATTCCGTGCTCACGGCACATCAAAAGATGTGTGGGAAAAAGCAGAAGATAAGAAAATGAATTTTATTGATGCTACATGTCCATTGGTACACGATATTCATAGAGAAGTAAAAGAATTACATGCAGAGGGAAGAAAAATCATTATCATTGGTGATCATGGACATGACGAGGTAATAGGTATTGCTAGTCAAGTTGAAGGGGCTATAATTATAGCATCTATCGAAGAGGCACAAAAGTTAAGAAAAACCAAAAAAGCTGGAATAGTCAGTCAATCAACTCAAGCAATAGAAAATGTTCAAGATATTATTAATATTCTAATGACAAAAGTTGTCGATTTAAGATTTATAAATACTATTTGTTTTCCTACTAAAAGAAATCATCAACAAATCAAAGAACTGTCAGTGATAACAGATATGATGCTTATTATTGGATCATTTACAAGTGCAAATTCTAAAAGATTGACTGAGTTAAGCCTTGAGCGAAATAAAAACACTTATCAAGTTACAAATGCTACAGAAATTGATTTATCTTGGTTTAAAAATGATATAAATTCAGTTGGTATTTCTGCGGGGGCATCAACACCTGACTGGATTATCGACTCAGTAATAAAAAAAGTCAAAGAATTAACAAATACAAAAGAGAAGGAAATCATTCATGAGTCAAGAGTACGATTTTAAAACAAAAGTTGCTTTAGCTGAAATGTTAAAGGGTGGTGTTATAATGGATGTCACAAATGTAGAACAAGCAAAAATTGCAGAAGAATCAGGAGCTGTTTCAGTTATGGCATTAGAAAGAATTCCATCAGATATTAGAAAAGATGGGGGTGTGGCTAGAATGAGCAATCCTCATATGATCAAAGAAATCCAAGATAATGTTTCTATACCAGTAATGGCAAAATGTAGAATTGGTCACTTTGCAGAAGCTCAAATTTTACAGGCTTTAGAAGTAGATTTTATTGACGAAAGTGAAGTTTTAACAATGGCTGACGAACATTTTCATGTCGATAAGCATCCATTTAAAGCTCCATTTGTTTGTGGAGCGCGAAATCTTGGTGAAGCATTAAGAAGAATAGATGAAGGTGCAGCACTAATTCGCACTAAAGGAGAAGCGGGTAGTGGAAATATTGTTGAGGCAGTTAGACATATGAAAATGATTACTTCAGAGTTAAAGGCATTGAACGATCAAAACCTATCAGAAAAAGCAAAAGAGTTTAGAGTCCCCTTAGCGCTTGTAGAAGAAGTTGTAAAAAATGGAAAGCTACCAGTGCCTAATTTTGCAGCAGGAGGAATAGCAACTCCAGCAGATGCATGTTTGATGATGCAATTAGGTGCCGAAACAGTTTTTGTTGGTTCTGGAATTTTTAAAAGTGAAGATCCATCAGAACGAGCACATGCTATAGTTCAATCAGTTACCCATTTTGCTGATGCTAAGAAAGTCCTTAGTGCATCATATAACTTAAAAGATGCTATGAAAGGAATACTGATGTCGGACATTCCTGAAGATCAGAGGTTTTCAGAAAGAGGTGAGTAATTGTGGTTGGAGTTTTAGCTTTACAAGGTAATTTTGCATCCCACATTCATATTTTGAATCAAATTGGAATTAGTTCAAAATTAGTTAAGACCTTAGAAGATTTATCCGGTATTAATGGATTAATTATTCCTGGCGGAGAATCAACAACTATGTCAAACCTCTTGTTAAGAGACCAAAGTTTTATTGATGGAATCAAATCTTTATCCATTGATAAGCCTATTCTTGGTACATGTGCAGGGTTAATACTGATGTCAAAAAATAGTTTTGACAAAAAAGTCTTAAATATGAATATTATTGATATTGAAGTAAGTAGAAATGCATATGGAAGGCAAGTTCACTCTTTTGATGATTCAATTAATTTGGTACATAAAAATATTAAATCCAAATCAATGAAAGCATCATTTATTAGAGCTCCTAAAATCACTAGCATGGGAAAGAATGTCAAAATAATTTGTAAACACGATAATGAAATTGTTGGAGTAAGAGAAGGTATGCATATAGCAATTACTTGCCATCCTGAATTAAAACATGAAACATTATTGCATGAGATTTGTTTTAAAAGATAAATATGAAATATTTAAACAATATTAAATCGCCATCAGATTTAAAGTCATACTCTCCAGAAGAGTTAGAATTTATTTGTGATGAATTGAGAGAGTATATTATATCAACTATTAATGAAATAGGTGGTCATTTAGCTCCAACTTTAGGCGCTATTGAGCTGACAACTGCTCTTCACTATGTTTATAATACACCTGAAGATAAGCTTATTTGGGATACAGGACATCAAGCCTATGCACATAAAATATTAACTGGAAGATTTGACTCTTTTAAAACTATCAGAAAATATAAAGGATTAAGTGGGTTTTTAAAAAGAACTGAAAGTGAGTATGATGTATTTGGGGCGGGTCATGCATCAACTTCTATTTCTGCCGGACTTGGAATGGCATGTGCAAGAGATTTAGATAATGAAAAATTTAAAGTAGTAAGCATTATAGGTGATGGGGCATTAACTGGAGGTCTGGCATTTGAAGCACTTAATAATGCAGGACATCTCAANAAGCAATTATTGGTTATTGTGAATGATAATGATATGTCAATTAGTCCTAATNTAGGAGCATTTAGAAATTATTTAGTTAAAATTGCTACTAACAAATCATATAACTATGTGAGAGGCAAGATTGGAAGNTTNATTACTAGATTACCAAAGCGTCTTAAATTTGTTGAGACTTTATTAAAAAAGATAGAATCAAGTGCGAAAAATTTCTTTTTACCAACTACAATATTTGAAGATCTAGGCTTTAGATATTTTGGCCCTATTGATGGACATAATATAAGTGAGTTAGTTACAACGCTAGAAAATATAAAAGAATTAAATACTCCAGTAGTGCTACACACTATTACAAAAAAGGGCAAAGGGTTAGATTACGCTGAACATGATCCCGTTAAATATCATGGAGTAAAAGAAAAGAAAGATAATCCTATTAAGAAAAATAGTGAAGCACCTATTTTTCAGAATGTTTTTGCAGAAGTTTCGTGCAATCTAGCAAAAGAGAATAAGAATATTGTTGCTATTACCGCTGCAATGCGAGAAGGTACAGGGCTAGTGAATTTTGCAAAAGAATTTCCTGATAGGTATTTTGATGTAGGTATAGCAGAAGCGCATGGCGTAACATTTTCTGGAGGATTAGCAGTAAATGGTAAAATTCCAATCGTAGCAATTTATTCTACTTTTTTACAAAGAGGGTATGATCAAATTATCCATGATATTGCATTACAAAAATTACCTGTAATTTTTTGTTTAGATAGATCAGGTCTGGTAGGTGAAGATGGAGCTACTCACCATGGAGTATTAGATATTGCATATATGAAATGCATACAGGGAATGGTTGTTACTGCACCAAAAGATGGAAATGAATTACAAGATTTACTATTTACAGCAACCAATCATGTTGATGGACCTTTTAGCATCAGATATCCAAAAGAGTCATCTATAGATTTTGATAATACTAATTCTAATATCATAAAAATTGGATCATGGGAAGTGATTAATAAGGGAGATGATATCTTAATCTTAGCAGTTGGATCGATGGTAAAGAGGAGTATGGATATTGTAGAGAATTTAAAAGAAAGAGATATTAAATCAGAAGTTGTTAATTGTAGATTTATTAAACCAATGGACTTAGAATACTTGGAAAATAATTGTTCGAAATTTTCTAAGATTGTTACTATAGAAGAAGGTGTTTTAGATGGAGGCTTTGGAGAAAGCATTGCAGCATGGAGTTCTAGTAAAAAACTTAAAAATGACATTTTAAACATAGGGCTTCCGAATGATTTTGTAGATCATGGACCAAGAAATATATTATTAGAAGAAGTAGGCTTAGATAGTAAGGCATTATACGAAAAAATTGTTAAATTTGTTGATAGGTAACTATGAGTAAAAAAAAACTAGATAGAGAAAAGAATTTTGATAGTTTGAGTGGCAATAAACTAAAAGAGTACTATTCTTCTAATACAAAAGATAATAAGTATAGTATAGATCCTGGCACTTTTCCATATACTCGAGGTATTCATAAAAATATGTATAGAGGAAAATTGTGGACTATGAGACAATTTTCCGGTTTCAGTACTCCAGAAAAAACAAATGAAAGATATAAATATTTATTAAAAAATGGCCAGACAGGACTTTCTGTTGCTTATGATATGCCAACACTTATGGGTTATGACCCTGATCATGAACTTTCATCTGGAGAAGTAGGTGTTTGCGGTGTTAATGTAGCTTCTTTGGATGATATGGAAATTTTATTTAAGGACATAGATTTAGAAAAAATTTCTGTATCTCAAACTATTAATGGCCCTGCAATTATCTTATTCGCTTTCTATGTAGCCTTAGCAAAGAAAAATGGTATTGATATTAGCCACTTAAGAGGAACATTACAGAATGATGCTGTTAAAGAATACATAGCACAGAAAGAATTTATCTTTCCTCCAAAACCATCAATAAAATTAGTAGTAGATGTTATTGAGTTTTGCTCTGAGAACATGCCATTTTATAGTCCAGTATCAGTGAGTGGATATCATATAAGAGAAGCTGGTTCAACTGCCGCGCAGGAATTAGCATTTACGCTTAATAGCGGATTTACTTATATAGAAGCTTCTCTAAAGAGAGGTTTAAAAATCGATGACTTTGCACATAGATTATCATTCTTTTTTAATTCACATATGGATTTTTTTGAAGAGATAGGAAAGTATAGAGCAGCGAGAAGAATTTGGGCAAATAAACTTAAAAATGAATATGGTGCTAAAAATGAAAATTCTCTAAAATTAAAATTTCACACACAAACAGCTGGATGTTCTTTAACAGCTCAGCAACCAGAAAATAATATTGTTAGAACCGCCTATGAAGCTATGGCTGCTGTGCTAGGGGGAACAAATTCACTACATACAAATTCACTTGATGAGACATTAGCACTGCCTTCAGAGAAAGCTGCAAAAATAGCGTTAAGGACTCAACAAATCCTTGCACATGAAACAGGTGTGCCTAATGTAGCAGATCCACTGGGAGGATCTTGGTATGTAGAACAAATAACTGATAGAATTGAAGAAGAAGCAAATGAATATTTTAGAGTAATAAAGAATCTTGGTGGAACAATCACAGCAATTGAAGATGGTTATTTTCAAAAGAAAATTTCCGAGTCAGCGTCTGTATATCAAGAATCAATTGACTCAAAAGAAAGAATTATCGTTGGATTAAATGATTTTGTTGATGAAAATGAAAAACTTGAAATTGAAATCTTAAAAATATCTCAACAGGCTCAAGAAATTCAAGAAAAGAAAGTTAAAAAACTTAGAAAAAAAAGGGATAATAAATCGCTAGATAAAAAAATGAAAAAATTAAGAAATGCTTGCGAAAATAATTTAAATTTAGTCCCTTATTTGATTGAAGTCGCAGAGTATGGCGGTACTGTTGGGGAAATTGTAGAATTAATGAAGGGTGTTTATGGGGAATGGGAAGAATCTTTTGGAATCTAAATTATGAATAGAATTTACACATCACTGATTTTAGTTTTTGCATTAATTGTTATTTGGACAATATATCTTACTAATGTAAAGCAAGATAATAGTTTAACTATTCGTTACTATACAATTGAAGAACTTGTATCAAAAGAATCTTCTTTGTCGACCAGGGTTAAGGTTGGTGGTTTAATTAAGCCTAATTCTATTAGTATCAATGCTGAAGATCAATTAGAGGTATCTTTTTATGTTTATCAGGGGAATGACAGTTTAAAAGTTTATTATTATGGAATTAGGCCAGATTTATTTAAAGATGATGCAGAAGTAGTAGTTGCTGGCTCTTTTAATGATAATTTAATTGTTGCTACCGAACTTCAAACTAAATGCGCTTCAAGATATGAAGGCGATTTAAAAAATATAGAAAAGATATAATGATATCTCAAATTGGAAGTTTAGCACTAAGTATAAGTGGTGGATTAATATTATCAACTTTCTTTTTCCTATTTTATTATTCTATAAAAAAAAATAAAATCTTTTTAGATATATCTGAAAGAGGTTTAATAGCAGTTTGTTTTTGTGTTATCTTAGCTACCCTTTGCTTATTGAATGAGTTGCTAATTAGTAATTTTAATTTACAATACGTTTCACAATACACGAGCTATGAAACCCCTTTATTTTTTAAGGTAACCGCTTTGTGGGCTGGACAAGCTGGATCATTGCTTTTTTGGACATTTATTATGTCTATATACTCTTTAATTTATATTAATGTTTCTCTAAGGAAGATGTATGAATTGAAATTTTGGTCCTATATTATGCTCTCTTTTATTTTCGGATTTTTTTTACTTCTATCTAATTTTGTAGCAAACCCTTTTGAGCCTGTATCATCTGATATTATTGTACAAAATGGTAATGGTTTAAACCCATTATTACAAAATGTTACAATGGCCATTCATCCACCTACACTTTATTTAGGTTTTATTGGTACAACTATTCTCTTCGTAATGGCGCTATCTGCTTTAATATCACGATCACTTACCTTTGAATGGATTCAATCCATTAGACGTTGGTCATTGATTGTATGGACTTTCTTATCTGCAGGTATCATTTTGGGAGGATATTGGGCATATAACGAGTTAGGTTGGGGTGGATACTGGGCTTGGGATCCAGTTGAAAATTCTTCTTTAATGCCATGGCTCATACTTACCGCATTTATTCATTCTTCTATGATACAAGAAAAAAGAGGAATGTTAAAATCTTGGAATATTTTATTAGCAGCATCAACTTTCCTGTTAGTTATTTTAGGTACATTTATTACTAGAAGTGGAATAGTGTCTTCTGTCCATTCATTTACAGCAGAAAACTTGGGACCATTATTTTTAGGTTTTTTAACCAGTTTAATTTTATTTACGGTCTATTGGTTTTTTAAGAGATTTGATCTATTAAAATCAGATAAAAAAATTGATTCTTTTTCATCAAGAGAGGGAGGATTTTTATACAATAATTTAATTCTACTTCTAATGTGTTTTATTGTATTATGGGGAACATTATTCCCTATTCTTTCAGAAGCTTGGAATGGAGAAAAGATTTATGTTGGAGCTACTTACTTTAATCAACTAAATGTACCCATTGGTTTAGTATTATTATTCTTGATGGGTATTGGCCCCCTACTTTCATGGAAAAATACCTCTAATTCAAAATTATTATCAAATTTCAAAATTCCTATGATTGTCAGTTTTGTATCTGGGATAATATATTCTTTATTTTTTGGTCCTTTTCAATTATATCCATTAGTCACATGTATGGGAATAGCATTTACAGCAACATCTATTTCAAATGAGTTTAGAAAGTCATATAAAAAATCAAAAAATAAAGATAAGTCTATTGGATCTGCTTTTGCTAGTATGATGCTAAATAATAGACATAAAAATGGAGGATATATTGTTCATATTGGAATTACTTTACTCTTCGTAGGATTTATTGGAAGAGCATTTGAGGTAGAAAAAGAGTTCAACTTATCTCCTGGTGAAGAAATTTATTTTGCCAATTATATTTTTAAGCTTAATAGCATTAAAAGTGAAGCTAGAGATAATCATTATGCTTTTATAAGCGACATGGATGTTATAGATCAAAGTAACAATCTAATAACAAGTTTATATCCAGAAAAAAGAATTTATTTTTATTGGAATCCAGATCCGGAAAAGCGTCAACCGCATAGCGAACTTGATATTTATAGTACCATGAGAAAGGATATATATTCAATATTTTCGGCTTATGATGCAGAGAAAAATCAAGGCTATTTTAAAATTATGATTAATCCTTTAGTAAATTGGGTATGGATTGGTGGAATCGTAATGGTGATTGGTTCTTTATTTGCTTTTTGGCCATCCAAGAGGAGAGATTATGGAGTTGTTTAATCAATTTTTTATTTTTGCATTGTATTTTATGGTTATTCTATTTGTATTCTACCCGTTATTGAAAAAAATTAAATAATGTTAGAAGTTAAAAATCTTAGTAAGTCATTTTCTGATATTAAAGTATTAGACAATATATCTTGTACCATTGATTCAGGAAAGCTAGTTGCATTGTTAGGTCGCAACGGTTCAGGTAAAACCACTTTTTTAAAGTGTATATCTAGTATTATGAATACTGATTCTGGTGATATTAATTATAATGGGTCTAACTTTTTATTTCTAAACGATAAAGCAAATATTTTTAGTGATTTAACTATATTAAATAATCTCAAATGTATTTTACGTTTATATAATCAAGATTTTAGCAAACAAAGTTATGAAAAGTACTTAGTTTTGTTGGAGTTAAAAGAATTTGAAAATTTGCCATTAAAGTATTTATCTAAAGGAAATCTTCAGAGAAATAAACTACTTATCGCATTAAACCTGCCATGGGAATACCTGTTGATCGATGAACCTTTTACAAACTTAGATGATAGTGCTCAAAATACCTTCAAAGATCTTTTTTTAAATTTAAAATCAAAAAACAAAACTATTATTTTTTCAACACATAATTTTAAGCATATATCAGATATTTGTGATGAATCTATAAAATTAGAAAATGGAAAGATTGCGTTATGATAATTAGTTTAATTAAAAATGAATTTCTTTTAGAGATGAAATCATCTAATAATTTATTTTATATAACATTCTTCTCTCTGTCATGCTTAATGCTTTCTGTTTTTTCATTTCCTCCATCTGAATTAAATGAAATTATTATCTTATCTGGATTTTTTTGGATTATTATTGCTTTATCATCTATTAAATTGATTGAGAATTCATTTATACGCGAAAAAGAAGAGGGGGTATATGACATAATTTATACATCTCCCGCAGACAATTACCTATTATTTTTGGCAAAACTAATCACTTTTTCTTTAATTTTACTTGGTGTACAGTTGCTTATTTTTATGATTTATAGCTTAATATCTACTTCAATAGAAATAGATATAATTTTTCAGATTCTAGCGCTTTGTTTATTATCTAATATTGGACTCATTGGATTAGGAGTGCTGATATATTTAATGACTTCATTAAACAGTACTAGAAGTTTTTTATTTCCCCTTATTTTATTTCCTATGATTGTTCCTCTTTTAATTCATTCTTCAAATATCTTCATTGCTTTATGTCTAGGACTAGAGATATCTTTCTATATAGAATCAATACTTTTATTATTAACTTTTGCGATTATGACAACAGTTTTAGGAGTTAATTTTTTTGAAAGGCTGATTAAATACTAATGAATTTATCTTTATTTATACTAGCAATGATTGTAATGGGATGCAATATTGTGTCAATTATATTTTTAACTCCAATGGTGCCTGATCAAGAATGGGCGCAAAAAATATTTTATCTTCATGTTCCTTTGGCTTGGTCTGGTTTTTTATCTTATTTTTTTGTTATGCTAGCAGGATTAGGATATCTTTTTTCTAAAGATCTTAAGTATGACAGGATTGGACATGCGGCAGCAGAAATTGGTACAATATTTACAGGATTAGTGCTTGTTACAGGTCCTATCTGGGCAACTCCTATTTGGGGAAAACCATGGATTTGGGAACCAAGACTTATCACCACCTTAGTTTTATTTATTATCTATGCAGGCTATTTTATTTTGAGAAATATTGGAATTTATAGACAGAGAGTAGCTTTAATTTCTGCAATAGTAGGAATAATTGCCTTTTTAGATATCCCCATTATATTTTTATCAGTAGAGTTTTGGGCAGCTGAAATTCAATCTCACCCACAAGTAGAGATGAATAAGCAGCCATCGGGTATATTAAGACCGTTTTTATTCTCTTTGCTTGCTTTTACTAATCTGATGTTCGCCATGTTATTTTTAAAGCTGAAAGTTTTATATTTGCAAGATAGAGAGAAAAATTATGTATAATTATTTAGAATATTTTCTTGCAGCATTTATAGCTGTATTTATAGTTTTTTTAGTATGGTTTGTATTAAATATTAAGAAACTAAGAAACTTATAAATAAGCGCTTTTTAATATCATTATTTACTATATTTTTTAGTTAAAATTTTAATTATCATAGGGGAAATGAGTAGTATGGAAAGAAAAATCGTACATATCGTTGGTACTGGAACAATTGGTGAGCCACTAATTGGAATATTATGTGAACAAAAAAGTAATTTAGGTATTGATGAAGTTACATTTCATAAACACTGTCCACAAACACTTGATAAGCCTAAAATTGATAATTTAATTAAAAAAGGTGCAAGACTATCTGTTTTGGAAGATAGGATAGATACCTTTAAGGCAATTGGTTTAGAACCAGAGTTTACGATTGAAGAAGCTATTGCTAGAGCATCTGTTGTTATTGACTGTACACCAGGTGGATCAGGTCTACAAAACAAAAAAGATTTTTATAATAAATATACTGACAAGGTAAAAGGATTTTTAGCTCAAGGTAGCGAAAATGGATTTGGAAAAAAATATGCAAGAGGCATTAATGACCATGTTATAAATTCTGATGATCAATTTTTACAAGTTGTATCTTGTAATACGCACAATATTGCATGCCTAGTTAACACTATTGCCTTGAGTATTTCACCAGATAATCTTATTGATGGGAAATTTGTATGTATTCGTAGAAGTAATGATATAAGTCAGACTGGTAGTTTTGTTCCAGCTCCAACAGTCAATAGCCATGCTCATGAGACCTATGGAACACATCATGCTGAAGATGCTGCCGGACTATTTAATACAATGAATCTCGATTTAAATCTATTTTCTTCTTCTTTAAAAATAAATACACAGTATATGCACACAGTATGGTTCAATTTGAAGCTTAAAGAGCCTACTTCTAAAGAAAAAGTAATAGATTTATTAGAGCGCAATGATAAAATTGCATTAACTGAGCATAAATCATCGAATGCAGTGTTTTCTTTTGGAAGAGATCAAGGTGCATATGGAAGAATTTTAAATCAAACAGTTATAGTTGAGGATTCTATTAATATTAAAAATGAACATGAAGTATCTGGATTTTGTTTTACTCCCCAGGACGGAAACTCAATTTTATCAAGTATTGCAGCAACAGTTAGGTTTTTAAATCCACATTCATATCAAGATAAAATTAATTCTTTAAGTCCATTCTTTTTTCAAAGAGTGTAATGGTGCAATATCAGAGAATTGTTACTAATCTTCTCGAAGAGAATACATACATTGTATATAATAAAAACAATGATTGTATAATCATAGACCCAGGTTTTGGTTTTGAGCTAATTGATGAATTCATTCAATCAAAAAATTTATCTCCTTTAGCTATTTTAGCAACTCACGCGCACTTTGATCATCTTGCAGGTGCTGCAGATTTAATCGATAAATATAGGCTTCCACTATATGTTTGTGATAAGGATGAGCTGGTGGTAGAGAATTTTCATAGAGCAGCAGGGTATTGGGGCGTAGAAGCAAGAAAACCTACTGTTTCTCATTGGATTAATTGCGACGATAAACAATTGGTAGTAGGAGATTTTTCTTTTTCAATTATTTTTAATCCAGGACATTCTCCTGGATGCATAAGTTTTATTATAGATAACTTAGTATTTTGTGGAGATCTAATATTTAAAGGATCTATTGGAAGAACAGATCTTCCTTTAAGTAGTCCAAGAGATATGGCAACATCACTGAAATTCTTTGTAAATTCTTTTACAAGTGATCAAACCTTATTAACTGGACATGGAGAAGAAACAACTCTATATGAAGAGTTGAAGACTAATCCATACTTAATGAAATATGAAAAATAGAATTATTGAAAATTTAAAAAGTTTAGATACTCAAAAAAAACAACATTTTCTTTTAGCAGTTTCTGGTGGTATAGATTCTATGGTAATGTTAGATTTTTTCTATAATAATCCTAGCTTAGCAAGTGTTACAGTTTGCTATATAAATCATAATAGTCATTCTAAGAGTAAAAAAATGGGTAAGCTCGTATCAAATTATTGTTCAAATAACAATATATCTTATATTGAGTCCTCTATTGATTCATCTAAAATAAAAAGTAATATAGAGGCACAATTTCGAGATAAACGATACTCTGAACTTGCAAAAATTTGTAAGGAAGTTAATGCTGATTACATTGTTACAGCTCATCATAGCGATGATCAGATTGAAACTATTTTAATGAAAATTTTAAATGCTTCAAGTTTTAGTTCTATGATAGGTATTCGCTCATTAAATAATAATATTTTTAGACCAATGCTTAATATTAAAAAAAGTGAAATTATACAATATGCTAAAAAAAATAAAGTAGCTTTCATTGCAGATCCAACAAATGAAGATATCACATTAACTCGTAATTTTCTTAGAAAAAAGGTTATTCCAGTGTTAGAACATATTAAGCCAAATCTTCATAAACCTTTCGAAGATTTTCAGAAAAAAACTAAAGATATGGAAGAATTATTGAGTTTTACTACTGATAAGTTTATCAAATCTGATGATATGAGATTTTCTCAAAATATTTATTATATTAATAAAGGAAGATTTTTGACTTTACCATTTTTGCTAAAAATAAATGTCATAAAAAGAATCTTATCGAAAGATTCTGAATTTTATTTTTCTAAAAATTTATTAGCAGAATTAAGCGCTTTTTTAAACAAGGAAGTTGTTGGTAGTGAAAAGATAATCAATAAAACTAAAATCTTAATTGACAGAGATTGTATTTTATTAACAGAAAATTTAGATATTATTCCAGTATATCGCGAGGTAAAACCAGGTGAGATAATTGAAAATAATGATTTTTTATTTCATTGGAACTACGACAAAAGACCAAAAATATTTTTAAAAGATCCTAGCTTTGAGTATGTAGATGCAGAACATTTCAATAATAAGTTGATTATTCGGAATTTAGATAATGATGATACTTTTAGCCCATTAGGCTTATCGGGTACAAAGAAGGTTAATCAATATTTGACAGACCAAAAAGTATCTTCTATTGATAAAGATAAGACGCTTGTAGTTTGCAATGAAAAAGATATTGTATGGTTGGCAGGAAAGCAGATTAGTAATAATTATAAGCTGACTAAGAAAAGTAAATTGATTGCAAAACTAAATTTCTTAAGGAAATAGTTTTTTTAATAACCATTTTTACTAAATTCACTTCCAAATGAAAAAACCAACAAAAAAACCAAAAAAACAATTAAAGCGAAAATCTAAAGTTAAAAACTCAAGCTCTTTTGTATGGCTTGCAGTTTTATTCTTCGTGATGCTATCTCTGTCATTATTACCAAATGAATCAGCAAATGAAGTAGAAATATCCTACAATACTTATAAAAGACTGCTTTCGGAGGGTCAAATAAAAGAAGCTTCAATCGAGAACGATAATTCTTTTCATGGAGAGCTTTCTACGCCCGCAACATTAATAAATAAAAATGGAGCAGAGTTCACAGAGAGAACACTTTTTGTTGTTTATCTTCCAGCAGATTATACTGAACAAATTAAAATTTGGGACGAAAAGAAGATTGAATACAATTTCGAAGGAGAGAAGATTGACTGGACCAGTTGGTTGCTTGGTTTTGCTCCTTGGTTATTATTGATCGGTTTTTGGATTTTTATGATAAGAAGAATGCAGGGATCAAATAATGGAATGAACAATGTCTTTAGTTTTGGAAAAAGTAAAGCAAAAATGTTTTCTTCAAAGCAAAAGAAAGTAAAATTTGGTGATGTTGCTGGATGTATAGAAGCAAAAGAAGAACTAGAGGAAGTTATTGCTTACCTAAAAAGTCCAAAGAAATTTGAAAAATTAGGCGGAAAAATACCTCGGGGTGTACTTTTGGTTGGCCCTCCTGGTACTGGAAAAACTTTATTAGCTAGAGCTGTAGCAGGTGAATCTAGTGTTCCATTTTTCAGTATAAGTGGAGCTGATTTTGTTGAAATGTTTGTAGGTGTTGGTGCTTCAAGGGTTCGTGACTTATTCGAGCAAGCTAATAAAAATTCTCCTGCAATTATTTTTATAGATGAATTAGATGCCGTAGGTAGACAAAGAGGAGCAGGAGTTGGTGGAGGTCATGATGAAAGAGAACAAACCTTGAATCAATTACTAGTTGAGTTAGATGGTTTTGAAAATAGTAGTAGCGTTATTGTTATGGCTGCAACTAACAGACCTGATGTATTAGACTCTGCATTATTAAGACCAGGTCGATTTGATCGTCAAGTAGTTGTTGATGTACCTGACTTACAAGGCAGATATGATATTTTAAAAATACATACGAAAAAAATAAAGATTAATAAAAAGTCTGTTAAGCTCCGTGATATTGCAAAAGGTACTCCAGGTATGGTTGGTGCTGATCTAGCAAACCTAGTTAATGAAGCGGCGCTTTTAGCATCTAGAAAAAGAAAAGCAACTGTAGACAATAATGATTTTGAAGAAGCAAAAGATAAAGTTTTAATGGGCGTTCAAAGAAAAAGTATGGTTTTGTCTGATGAAGAAAAGAAAGTCACAGCTTATCACGAAGCTGGACATGCTGTTGTAGCTATTTTTTCTCCTGAAGCAGATCCTGTTCATAAAGTTACTATTATTCCTAGAGGAAGAGCTCTTGGAGTCACGATGCAATTGCCTATAGATGAAAAGCATGGATACTCAAAGACATATATTTTGAGCAGATTGGCTGTAATGATGGGCGGAAGATCTGCAGAGGAAATTATATTTAATGAAATTACCACTGGCGCTTCGAACGATATCGAAAGAGCAACTAGTATTGCAAGAAAAATGGTTTGTGAGTGGGGTATGAGTGAGGCTATGGGCCCAATGTCGTTTGGTAAAAAGAATGAAGAAATCTTCTTAGGAAGAGAAATTCAATCTCATAGAGACTATAGTGAACAGACTGCTCAGCAAATTGACCATGAGGTGGTTACTATTATTAAAGATGCACAAAAAACTTCACATAAGATTTTAACAGATCATATAGACTTATTGCATTTAATGGCAGATCAGTTATTAGAACATGAAACAATCGATGAAGCAGATATTAAATTGTTAGTCGCTGGTAAGAAACTCTCAAAAAAAAATCAATAAATAAGAAGTGAATATTTCTGAATTAAATGATTGGTTGCTTTCAGAAAATCAACAACCACTCATTATGGGAGTATTAAATGTTACTCCAGACTCTTTTACTGACGGTGGAAAATTTCTAGATCCTACTAATGCAGTAAGCCATGCTATGGATATGATTGCTGACGGTGCAGATATTATTGATATAGGCGGAGAATCTACAAGGCCATTTTCTGAATCAGTATCCGAAAAGGAAGAGTTATCTAGAGTGATTTCTGTCATCAAGAAATTGAGAGAAAAAACAGATACTGTTATTTCTATAGACACTACAAAATCATCAGTTGCTGATAGTGCGTGTAATGCTGGGGCAAATCTTGTAAATGATATCAGTGGATTACTATTTGATGATAAAATGATTGATACGATTAAAAAGTATGACTGCCCTGTTGTTTTGATGCATATAGCGGGTAATCCTAAGACAATGCAAGAGAACCCTTCCTATAATGATGTCATATCAGATATTACTACTCATTTGTTAGATAGAGCAAAATTTGCTATAAAAAACGGAGTAAAAGAATATAACATTATTTTGGATCCAGGAATTGGATTTGGTAAAACAATAAATAATAATTTTTCTATTATTAATAATATTGATCAGTTTACTCAGCATGGTTATCCAATATTAGTTGGAGCATCAAGAAAATCTTTTATTGGTAAGACTTTAGATGTGGATGAAAATAATAGAATTGAAGGAACAATAGTATCAAATGTTATAGCCTTAGAAAGAGGATGTAAGATTTTTCGAGTGCATGATATAGTAGAAACAAAAAGAGCTTTAATTATTGCAAATAAAATTTTTAATTCAAACACTTTAAATACCTAAATTATACTTATATGAATCTATTCGAAATCAGCTTTATAAAATTTACACTTACCGATTTATTTGATCTGGTTCTCATTTCATTCATCTTTTCTTACGCATATTCCTATTTTAGAGGAACTAGAGGGGGACAGATGCTAATTGGTTTGTTAATTCTCTTTTTTGCAGGATTTGTCGTAAATATTCTTGGTTTCAGAGCCACTTCATGGCTGTTAAATTTATTTCAAACAGTTTGGGTAGTTGTATTTGTCATTTTATTTCAACCAGAAATTAGAAGACTATTGACATCTGTTGGACAGAATAGAATACTAAGAAAGCTATTTCAGATTGAAAAACTTTCTATTCAGGATGAAATTATTGCATGTATCAGTGAGATTAAAAAGAATAAATGGGGTGCCATTATTATTTTTGAAAGAGAAAATTCATTAAAGNCTATTAGTGCTGACGGAGTAAGGATGGGNGCGATATTCAGTCCTGAATTATTAGTATCGATTTTTAATCCTTCTTCTCCATTACATGATGGAGCTGTTATTATTCATAGTAATATTATAGAAGCAGCTGCATGTATATTGCCATTAACAGAAAGTAAAACTTTAAATCCTGAAATGGGAACTCGTCATAGAGCTGCATTAGGAATTTCAGAAGAGAGTGATGCTCTCGCTTTGGTATTATCTGAAGAAACGGGAAAAATATCTATCGCAGAAAATGGATATTTTATAAGTTCTGCACTGACTTTAGAAGAATTGGGTAATATTTTAAAAGAAAAAATGAGTGATATAGGGGATGAATAATATGTTAAAAGAAAAAATTATGGATTTAATGGAAAGATCAGATTTTATGACTCTTTCTACTAGTGTTGCAGGAAATGCTTCCGCTGCAAATGTGTATTTTTCAAATGATGGCTTAGATATATATTTTTTTACATTTAATCCAACTAGAAAGGCTGTTCAGATTGCTTTTAATCCAAAAGTCCAATGCGTTATTAGGCCAGACGGCGAAGATGGAATTAAGGAATTACAAATTGATGGATTTGCTAAAAAGATAACCGATACTGAAGAAAAAGATAGGGCCAGAGAAGCAATATTGAAGGTTACTAAAGCTTTTTCTGAATATATGCATGATGACTTCTTAATTGCTAATGATGTAGTTGGATACTATAAAATAGAACCAACAGTAATAAAATATGTTGATTTCTTCGCTGAAACTCAGTTTGAATGGATAGAAATTCCCGAGAATAAACCGAGTGTAATATCGGAGTTATTGGGTAATGTCAGCAGAACCATTAAATATTGGATGACTGTTGTTAGGGCGCCATTCTTGACAGCAACAATTGCTCCAATTTTATTAGGATCGGCTATTGCTTACAAACAATTTGGTACATTTGATTGGTCAATTTTTTGGCTTGTATTATTAGGAGCAATATTTGCCCAATGTGGTACAAATACTATTAATGACTATTTTGATCATAAATCTAGAAACGATGAACTAAACAAATTAGCTAGTCCTTTTAATGGGGGGTCAAGAACAATTCAATCTGGACTTATGACTCCAGCAAATATGTTATTTGTATCTGTGCTATTTTTTAGCGCTACAATTGGAATTGGTTTAGAACTTAATAATCTTCTTTTTGGAGACTATCTAGCTATGTCCATATTGATGTATTTGGGATTAATAGGGGTATTTCTAGGAATTATGTATACAGGTTTTTTAAAACTTGCTTACAATGGTCTTGGCGATTTAGCAGTGTTTATCGGATTTGGTCCCCTAATGGTTTATGGCGCAGCATACATGCAGAATCAGTCTGTAGATCCTATAACTACTCTACTTTTTTCAGTACCTGTTGGTATTTTTATAGCATTAGTTTTATTCATTAATTGTTTTCAAGACTACAATGCTGACAAAGCAGCTAATAAGAATAGTTGGGTTGTTAGGCTGGCTGGCCCAGGAAACAAAGCAAATTATAGAGCTCCATTCAAAGTATGGAAAAATTTAATGATGTTGTCATTTACAATTATTCTTGGTGCATCTTTATATACTAGTAATTTATTTACCCTCATAGCTTTACTTCCTTTATTAATTTTTAATTTTGCTTCAAAAAAAGGAAGCAGCTGGTTAGATCAGTGGGAAAAAGAAGATGCAAACCTTCAACAGCTTCCATATGAATTATTAATTGTTAATGTTTCTACAATTGGAATTCACTTCTTAACTGGCATGTTACTTACATTAGGATTTTTACTTAGTACATGGATTTAAAAGACCAGTATAATTCTCTTCTAGAAAAATTTGATCAAATTAGGAGGCATCTTTGACCTTGAAGCTAAAGATGGTCATTTAAATAATTTAAAAGATCAAATCTCAGACCCATCTTTGTGGGATAATAACAAAAAGACTACGTCTATTATGAAAGAAATTTCGATGTGTGAAAAAGATATTAACTTAAGAAAAAGCTTATCTGAAAAAGCTAGCGATATCAAAGTAATGTTTGAATTTTTAAATGATGGACAGATTGAAGAAAAAGAGTTTTCAGAAGAAATTGAACATCTTGCGAAACTTATTAAAGAATTTGAATTAAAATTAATACTCAATTCAAAGAATGACTCTAAAAATGCTATTATTTCAATCCATCCAGGTGCCGGTGGTACAGAAAGTCAAGATTGGGCTCAAATGTTATATAGAATGTATTCTATGTGGACAGAGTCTAAGGGATTCAAGTTTAATGTGATTGATTTTCAAGCAGGAGACGAAGCAGGTATTAAAGATTGCACTATTGAGATTGCAGGAGATTATGCTTATGGATTACTACAATCAGAAATAGGAGTACATAGATTGGTAAGAATATCGCCGTTTGACTCTAATAGTCGTAGACATACCTCTTTTGCTTCCGTATCTATTTATCCATCAATTGATGAAGATGTTGAAATAGAAATCAATCCAAAAGAACTAAGGATAGATACATTTCGAGCTAGTGGTGCTGGAGGGCAGCATGTCAATAAAACTGATTCTGCTATTAGAATCACCCACTTGCCGACAGGAACAGTTACTCAATGTCAAACTCAAAGATCTCAACATAAAAATAAAGAGCAAGCTCTAAAGGTATTAAAGTCAAAGCTTTATCAATTAGAAATTGAAAAACAAGAAGAGTCAAAAAAAATACTTGAGGGAGAAAAAAAGGATATTGCCTGGGGCAATCAAATAAGATCTTATGTATTTCATCCATATAACATGATTAAAGACCATAGAACTAAATTTGAAGTAGGTAATGTAAAGGCAGTTATGGATGGAAATATAGATGACTTTATGTATAGTTATTTATTAGATAAAATGGAAAAAAATAAATAAGTTTCTTTCGATATGGAAAATAAAAGCTTAAAACAAATAATTGCTAACCGACATGAAAAATTAGATAAAATTCGCCAGTTAGGTGTAAATCCATATCCCTATGAATTTAATACTACTCATTCAACTCTAGAAATTACTAAGGATTGTATTGACCAAAATGTATCCGTAGCTGGAAGAGTAATGTCTTTAAGAAAAATGGGAAAAGCTGCTTTTGCTAACATTCAAGATGAGAAAGGTAGAGTTCAGCTATATATTGCTAGAGATGATGTCGGAGAGGATAATTACAACTTATTCAAGCTAGTCGATATCGGAGATTTTATTGGTATTAATGGTATAGTTTTTATTACAAAAACAGAAGCAATTACTGTAAAAGCTGAAAAGGTAACTATATTAAGTAAAAACTTAAGACCTATTCCCGATGTTAAAGAGAAGGATGGAGAAAAATACAATTCAGTATCTGATAAAGAATTAAGATATAGAAAACGTTATCTTGATATGATTATTAATCCTGAAACAAAAGATAATTATATCACAAGATTTAAAATGATTAACTCTATAAGAGAATTTTTAAATAAGAATGGATATATAGAGGTTGAAACACCTGTTTTACAGCCAGTATATGGAGGAGCTAATGCTAAGCCATTTAAAACATTTCATAATGCATTAGATCAAGAGTTCTTTCTACGAATTGCTACAGAATTGTATTTAAAGCAATTGATTGTAGGTGGATTTGAAAAAGTGTATGAGATGTCAAAAGATTTTAGAAATGAAGGTATTGACCGAAGCCATAATCCAGAATTTACTATGCTTGAATTCTATCAAGCATATTCAGATTATAATTTTATGATGGATTTTGTTGAAGAAATGTTCAAGAAAATAGCAGAAGATTTAGGTGTTAAAAAAATATCATGGGATGGAAATGATATTGATTTAACTAAAAAGTTTGCTAGAAAAACAATGGATGAACTAATTAAGGAACATACTGGAGATTCTATAGATTTAACAGATAGTAAAGCAGTATTTGATGTATGTAAAAAGTTAGATTTAAAAGTTAAAAAAACTGATAGTCTTGCAAAAATGATTGATGAGATAATGAGAAGGAAAGTTGAACCAAATTTAATCAACCCTACCTATGTTATGAATCATCCTGTAGAAATTTCACCTTTAGCTAAAGTAAATAGAGATGGTGACTCAGACTTTACTGAAAGATTTGAATTGTTTATCGCAGGTATGGAATTTGCAAATGGATTTTCTGAATTAAATGATCCAATAGATCAAAGAAAAAGATTTGAAGATCAGTCAGCTAAAAAAGATAGTGGAGATGAAGAAGCTTTTCCTGTAGATGAAAATTTTTTAGAGGCTATAGAAATTGGAATGCCTCCAACTGCAGGTGTTGGTATTGGTATTGATCGATTAGTCATGCTGTTTATTGACACTAGGTGGATTAGAGACGCAATTATCTTTCCCACACTTAAATCTTTGAAATGAAACTAGTTTTTCTTGCTTTAAAAAGGCTATTTTTTTCATCACAAAGTAATTTTTTATTCAAAACAACTAATATAGTTTCAATTATAAGTTTAGCTCTTGGAATAGCTTCACTAAATATCGTTTTAGGTGCAGTTAGCGGATTTGAGAATAAGGTATCTGAAAAATTATCTTCTATTAGTGGCTACACAACAATTAATCATCTATTTGAAGACGAATTTTCAACGGATCAATCATTAATGCCTGATTTTTATAGTGGATTTTCATCTAGTTTAGTTCCTTATGTTGAAAAGCCAGCTATCCTGAAGTCAAAAGATAATAGCAGTAATATTTTAATATACGGTTTAGATAAGAAAGATTTTAAGGAATTTAATCTTTTCAGTAGTTTGAATACTAATCTAGATACTATAAGTGAAAATCATATTGTAGTCGGTAGTCTGCTTGCAAAGAACCTCAATCTATCAATAGGAGATGAAATTGTTATTTTTAATCCTTTAATATCTAAAAAGGGAAAAGAAAGAAGTAGATTTTTATTGTTAGAGATAAAAGAAATATATCATTCTGGTATAGAAGACTATGATTCAAGGTTAGTATTTATTCCTATAAATACAGTTCAATCTTATTTTAATTTAGACGATAGCATAACCGGTTGGATGAATTTTGATCCATCTCTAAATATAGATAATGTAGACTATCCATTTTATCAATTAAGTCTCAATGATAGGCATAGTGATCTTTTTGAATGGATTGATACACAGCAATGGCCAATTATTTTTATTTTTAGTTTAATCGTACTAGTATCATACTTTAATTTAATGGGATCCATAAATATTCTTTTTTATGAAAAAAGATATAATCTTGCAATCATGAAAACTTATGGTATGTCGAATAGCAAAATATCATTAATATTTATTATTCAAGGAATGATATTGGCGTTCATTGGAGCAATATTTGGTATTTTGTTATCTTTATTTATTATTTTCATGCAAGAAGAGTTTCAATTTATATCTCTTTCTGAGAATATCTATTTTGTCAGTTATTTACCTATAATATTTAGTATAAATAACGCTATCTATACTTTATCTTTTAGTCTTATCTGCAGTGTATTATTTTCAAGTATTTCATTGGCATATCTTTTATCTATAAATCCATCTAAAATTTTAAAAAACTAATGAATGTAATTTTATTAATAGCAAGGCGCTTTCTAATGCCAAGAAATATGTTAGAAGGAGGTATGATCAATATTATATCTTTTGTAGGCTTATTTATAGGTGCTGCATCAATTATTCTTTCAGTAGCTGTTCTTAACGGTTTTCAAGGTATACTAGAAAATGAAACAAAGAAGATATATGGAGATTACGCTATCAATACTTTTGATTATGCTAGGGATAAAGAATTAATAGATATTTTTGAAAAAAACGGTATCCAATACGCTCCGTATTATGAAGAAGAATTTTTTATATCAAAAAATAAAAAGCAATCATTAGTTAATGTGAAGAGTGTAGATAGCTCAAAATTTAAAAATTTTTATGATTTAGAGTTAGTTTTAGATAGCCAAGACCTAAATCATGGAGAAATTATAATTGGTAAATCTTTAGCTGATAGAATGGATTTTAGTATAGGCGATTCTATATCAATTTATAGTACAAACCTAAATATGAGTTATTTAGCAATGCCATATATTCAACAATTAGTTATAAAAGATATATTCAAAAATAGAATATTAAGATCTGATGAATTTTTAGTGTTTGCGGTATCAAAGGATTATCATTTTCCTGATAAGAAGTTTACTGATATTGAAATCATTGGAAATATAGATAATATTATACCTTTGCCTAATAAAAAAATTGTTTCATGGAAAGAAAGGAATAAGCAGTTATTTGATGCTACTGAAATTGAGAAAAAGATTACATTTTTTACTTTGTTTCTTATTATAGTCGTTGCTTCATTCAACCTATCTTCTTCTGTAATGCAAATTGCAACTAAGAAAACAAGAGAGATGGCAATTTTAAGTACTTTTGGAATGAGTAAAAATAACATATCTGGTATATTTTTAGTATATGGCTATCTCTTAGCAGTCACCGCTATTTTAAGTGGAATTTTATTTGCTTTATTGGTCATATTTCTACAAAACACATTTGGTATATTTATGTTAAATCCAGACTTCTATTTAGTTAGCAAACTTCCTATGGTAGTTAGTTTCAATGATATTGCTTTGTTATTATTTTATTCTATAGTAATAATTGGATTATTTGCTACATTACCTTTAATGCTTATTAAAAAGATAAGCCCAATTCAATTGATAAATAAAAATATATGATATTATCTGCTAGAAATATTAAAAAAACTTTTAAAGATGGAGATAAAACTCTTCAAGTGTTGAAGGGTGTAAATTTTGATCTTGATAAAGGAAACATATTAACCATCAAAGGTGCATCTGGATCTGGTAAGTCTACCTTATTAAGTTTATTAGGAACTCTCGATCAACCAGATAGTGGTGAAATAGTAATAAACAATAATAATCTGAAAACAATTAACAATTATGATTCAATTAGAAATAAGCATATTGGATTTGTATTTCAGTTTCACAATCTAATTGCAGAACTTAATATTGTTGAAAATGTTACTATTCCAACTCTTATTGCAGGTAAAAATAGTGACTCAGATTATTTAAATAAGTTATTTGAATATTTTGATTTATCAGATCGTAAGAAATCTTTTCCTCTTGATTTATCAGGAGGAGAAAAGCAAAGAGTGTCTGTAATGAGAGCTATTATAAACAAGCCATCAATTGTCATAGCAGATGAGCCTACAGGAAATTTAGATGAGAAGAACGCCATTAAGATGATTGATTTATTTCAAAAGTTAAAAAACGATTTTAATCTAACTTTTGTTATTGCGACACATGATGAAAAAGTATTTAGTATAGGTGATAAGAAAATGAACCTATATGACGGAACACTCATAGAATTATAAAATAAAAAGCTTCTATATGCCTTAATGGCATATAAATTGTCATATATGTCATATTTATTGTCTTGGCATACTCTTTGCATCTATTAAATAGTTAAAAATAAAATATTAGGAGATTTTTATGGGAAAAATAATTGGAATTGATTTAGGTACAACAAACTCTTGTGTAGCAGTAATGGAGGGTGGAGAGCCAACTGTTATTACTAGTCCTGAAGGAGGAAGAACTACACCGTCAGTTGTAGGTTTTACAAAAGAGGGAGATCGTTTAGTAGGAGATCCTGCAAAACGTCAAGCAGTAACTAATCCAAACAATACTATTTATTCAATTAAAAGATTTATGGGCAGAACTCCTGCTGAAATCAAAAAAGATATTAAAGAGGTAGCTTATACAGTTACTACAGATGGCGCGAAAGTTAGTGTCGAAGCAAATAGTAAAAAATACCAGCCACAAGAAGTTAGTGCTATGGTATTGCAGAAAATGAAACAAATGGCTGAACAATATCTTGGAACAGATGTTTCGGATGCTGTTATTACTGTACCGGCATATTTTAATGATGCTCAGAGAAAAGCAACCAAAGATGCTGGAAAGATTGCAGGGTTAAATGTCAAAAGAATTATTAATGAACCAACTGCTGCATCATTAGCTTATGGGTTCGATAAAAAGAAAGATGAAAAAGTAGCTGTATTCGATTTAGGTGGAGGTACTTTTGATATTTCTATTCTGGATATTCTAAATGATGAAGGTCAAACAATTGAGGTGAATGCAAGTAATGGTGATGGAAGGCTCGGTGGAGATGACTTTGATCAAAAAGTTGTTGACTGGTTAGCTGATGAATTCAATAAGAATGAAGGTATTGATCTAAGAAAAGATCCAATGGCTTTACAAAGATTGAAAGAAGCAGCAGAAAGTGCTAAAAAAGAACTTTCGTCTTCAAAGCAGACAGAAATTAATTTGCCATTTATTACTGCTGACTCATCAGGGCCAAAGCATCTTAATATTACCCTAACAAGAGCTACCTTTGAAAAGCTAGTTTCAGACCTTGTAGAAAAAGTGGTTGGTCCATGTAAGCAAGCATTAAAAGATGCTAAGCTATCAGCTAAGGATATTAATGAAGTAATCTTGGTGGGTGGTTCAACTAGAATTCCCGCAGTTCAAGATAAAGTAAAAGAAATATTTGGTAAAGAACCAAATCAGAGCGTTAATCCAGATGAGGTTGTTGCTCTTGGCGCAGCTATCCAAGCAGGTGTGTTAGCAGGTGATGTAGATGATGTATTGTTACTTGATGTAACCCCATTAACATTAGGTATTGAAACTATGGGTGGTGTTGCAACAGGTTTAATTGAGAAGAATACTACTATTCCAACTCAAAAATCTCAAATCTTTAGTACTGCAGCAGACAATCAACCAATGGTAGAGATTCATGTAGTTCAAGGAGAAAGACAATTAGCTAACGATAATAAAAGTCTTGGTAGATTTCACTTAGATGGTATTCCTCCCGCACCGCGAGGGACACCGCAAATTGAGGTAACATTTGATATGGATGCTGATGGTATTTTAAATGTAAAAGCTACAGATAAAGCTACCTCTAAAGAGCAAAGTATTAGAATAGAAGCTCAAAGTGGATTGTCTGATCAAGAGATTGAAAAAATGGTTAGCGATGCTAAAAAGCATGAAGCTGAAGACAAGATTAAGAAAGAAGAGATTGAAACTAAAAATCAAGGGGAACAATTAGTTTATCAAACAGAAAAACAAATGAAAGATTTGGATGATAAACTAAGCGAAGATGATAAAAAAGATCTCAATGAAGCCTTAGATAAGCTTAAAGCAGCCAATACTTCTGGTAATGTCGATGATATCAAGACAGAAATAGAAAACTTAAATACTGTATGGAGTTCTAAGTCTTCTAGTATGTATGCAAATTCTACTGATGGAACAGAGCCTCCAATGCAAGAAGCTCCATCTTCGGATGATTCATCAAAGAAAGATGAAAAGAAGATCGAAGATGCTGATTTTGAAGTTGTTGAAGATTAGATTTTAGATTTTTTATTAGGCTATTAATGGTTAGTTTTTGAGCAAATGAATAGCCTAATAAGCAAAATACTAAAAACATTTCTAAGCATAGCACTAACTTTTTTCTTGTTCATTGTGATTATTAGTGTTTCTTTATATGTATATATAGGGAAAGGGCTTGAATTTGAAATTAATAAATCAAACCCCACTATTGCATCTTTATCAAAACAGTATAATATTGATTTTGATTCATCATCTACGATTAATCTTATTGCAAATACCGACAAGATAGATGTGTATCTTTTATTTAAAGATATTACAATCAATAAAAGTGATGATAGGTTTATAAGTGCAAACAATGCATCTCTACGGACCAGTTTATCCTATACAAATATTATGCTATTGGGTAATAATTTTTTTAATACCGAGAAGATACTATATTCTTTGATTGGCAGTGTTAACGTTCATCTAAAAGAGCCGGTTCTAAATATCAAATATTTTGATAGTATGGCTAGTGGAGATACACTAAAAGACAATAATTTTTTTCCATTGAGTATCAATGCAGACAATGGAATATTATTTGATGGTGATTCAGAGATAGGAAAATTTTCTATATCCTTAAACATTAATCAATCTAATAATAGATCAGATATTCAAAGTTATTCTCTAGATATACAGTCACATAAAGACTTTCCAGCCTATTATATAGGAAGATTATTCGAAGACGTATCCTTACTTGAAGATAAAAATGAGTCAGTTTATTTTGATATAAATATAAAAGATCCAGATTTTTCAACGGACGAAAATACTCAAATATTAAATGGCATTTTAAAGGTAAGAGATACAAAAATGGATCTAATAAAATTTCCAGTAAATCTGAAGCCTGAATCTATCAGAAATCTCAGCTTAGATTTAAATATTATAAACAATATAGGACAAGTTAATTTGCTAGGCTCTGTAACTAATCCAAAAGTAAGATTAAAGCTTCAGAAAGAACCAAATTTACAAGTTTCAGGAACTATTAATTTTGAAGAAATATTGGAACCATATTTAGATTTAACAGTAAATGGAACAGATATATATTTTGCAATGCTAGATAATAGTAACCTCAATGGAATAACAGATTTAAGAGTCTCAATCTCTGGAAAAAATGTATTAGATTTAGCTGGAGAGCTGAATATAAAGAAAAGTAATGGGTTTTTAGTGCCGTTGACAAATAGCACTTTTGAAGCTCAGCATATTATAAAAAAGGAAAATGATGAATAAGGATGCACTAAATCGACTTAATTCAAAAATTGCAACAAAGTCAGTATTTGTTAAAGATTTGAAAGAAGGTATTGGAAGGGTAATTGTTGGACAGGATGAACTCATAGATAAAATTCTAATATCTGTAATATCTAATGGTCATATTTTATTAGAAGGTGTTCCTGGTTTAGCGAAAACTCTAACTATCAATACTGTAGCTAACTTAATTAATTCAGAATTTAAAAGAATTCAATTTACCCCTGACATGTTGCCAGCTGACTTGCTTGGAACTTTGATATACAATCAAAAGACTGGTGATTTTATGACAAAGAAGGGACCAATTTTTTCTAATATTATATTAGCAGATGAAATTAATAGAGCGCCCTCTAAAGTTCAAAGTGCTTTGCTTGAAGCAATGCAAGAAAGACAAATTACAATTGGAGAACAAACTTTTAAATTAGATCTACCTTTTCTTGTGCTAGCAACACAAAATCCGATTGAGCAAGAAGGGACATATCCACTGCCAGAAGCACAGGTAGACCGTTTCATGTTAAAAGTTCTTGTTGATTACCCTTCGATGGAAGAAGAGAAAGAAATTTTGTCCAGGGTAGCTAGAACTAATATAGATACAACACAGAAATCTGTAGTTAACTCTAAAACAATTTTAGAGGCTCAATCTCTTCTTAATGATATTTATATTGCACCTAAAATTTTAGATTATATACTAAATATAGTATTTGCTACAAGGAACCCCGAGAAATTTAAATTAGGCCAGTTGAAAGATTTGATTAGTTTTGGAGCCTCTCCGCGAGCATCTATCAATTTAGTATTAGCAGCTAAAGCAAAAGCATTTATAGATGGAAGAGGATATGTTATTCCTGAAGATATTAGATATATAGGAAAAGATGTCTTAAGGCATAGAATGTTGTTGTCATATGAAGCAGAGGCAGAAGAAGTGACATCAGAGGAATTGATTGATCAGCTATTTAAAGAAATTCCTGTTCCATAATTTTAATTTATGTCTAAAGAAATACTAAAAAAAGTTCGTCAAATAGAAATCAGAACCAAAAATATTGTAAATGATTTTTTTGGTGGAGATTATCATTCAAATTTTAAAGGTCGTGGTATGACTTTCTCAGAAGTAAGAGAGTATGAACATGGAGATGATGTCAGATTTATCGATTGGAACGTTACAGCAAGAACTGGAAAGCCTCATATAAAAGTTTTTGAAGAAGAGAGAGAGCTAACAGTTCTACTTCTTATTGATGTTAGTAGTTCGGGTGTTTTTGGATCTAAAAGCAAATTGAAGATTGATTTAGGAGTTGAGATTGCAGCAATGTTAGGATTTTCTGCTATAAAAAATAACGATAAAGTCGGTTTAATTCTTTTTAGCGATGATATAGTTAAATATATACCTCCAAAAAAAGGTAGATCACATGTGCTTCGCTTAATCACTGATCTTGTCAATCATGATTATGATAAAAAGCAAAGTCAAACATCTATTAAAAACGCTCTTGAATTTGCAAGCAAGATTTCTAGAAGAAAAAATGTTATGTTTGTAATATCAGATTTTATAGATGATAATTTTTGGACAGAAATGAAATATTTAAACTTTAATCATGATGTAATAGGTATACAAATATATGACCTTTTTGAAAAAGAATTCCCAGATTTAGGTTTAATAAAAGTACATAATTCTGAATCAAATGAACGAGTATGGATTGATACATCTAATGAAAAAGTACGATCAGATTTTTCGAAAGACTTTTCTAAAAAATTAAATACTTTTGCGCAAAGATGTAAAAATATTGGTTTTGATTTGCTACAAATTGGAACTAATGAAGATTATATTAAGGCACTTACTCGCTTTTTCAAAAGAAGAGCTAAACGTACTTAAGTTTATGAATAGAGTTATTATATCTTGTTTATTTTTACTATTTAGCTGTTCGAATAATTTAAAAGATACCAATTTAAGTTATGAGCTAGATCTTGAAAAAACAGAAATTGGGTATCCTGTAAATCTGAATATTAATATTGATAATCTTGATGAGCATTATTTTATTGAAGAAATGCAATGGTCTGATTCTTCGTTATGGATATCTGATTCGTCTAAAGTCATAATCAAAAGCTCAACAATAGATACCTTATATGAATCTTTGAATATTAATTTTGAAATAACATTCTGGGATACCGGTAAAGTAGTTATCCCGCCATATCTTCTTAGTGTTAACTTTCCAGATTCTACTGACATCACAATATTTAGTACAGACTCTTTGCATATAAATGTTGATTCTGTCATTGATAGTACTATAATTAATATTCAAAGTGATAAGCCTATAAAAGAGATTAGATTCCCTTATGAGAAATACAGATTAGCTTTGATATTAATTATAATTATCCTCTTTTTGTTTATATGCTATCTATGGAAAAAAAGAGATAGTAATATTTCTTTAAATTCAATTAAATTTTTTAATAAAGATCCAAAAAAAGATTCAGTTAAAAAGTTAAATAACTTAAAGTTTAAAGATATATCGTCTGAAGTTTTTTATAATAATCTTTCAGTAATTCTAAAGAAATATCTGGAAAATCAATTTTATATTATTTCGTTTGAAATGACCTCACAAGAATTAAAAACTTTTTTTGATGATAAAGATTTATTAAGCCTATTAGAAAAAATTGATTCAGTAAAATTTGCAAATAAAGAATACAGTGAAACTGAAAAAAAATATGATTTAGAATTAGCAAAAAAAATTGTAAGAAAACTATTATAAAGTAATTAAATAAATTAAGTTATCACTATGAGTACAACGGCAGATATAAAAAACGGATCTATATTAAACTTTAAAAACTCAAGAATGAAAGTTGTAGAGTTTCAGCATGTAAAGCCAGGAAAAGGCCCAGCATTCGTTAGAACAAAATTAAAAGATATTCAGTCAGGTAAAGTGATTGATCAAACTTTTAATGCTGGAGTAAAGTTAGAGTTTATTAGGGTCACTTCCAGTCAATTCCAATATTTATATAAAGATGCATCTAGCTATATTTTTATGGATAATCAAACTTTTAATCAGGTCGAAGTTTCTGAGTTAATGATGCAGGATGGCCATAAATACATTAAGGAGGGAGAGAATATAGATCTTGTCTTTGATGGAGACGATATTATTAATATTAATCTTCCAGCAAAAGTAATTCTAAAGGTTATTCAGACAGATCCTGGACATAGAGGAAATACAGCAACAAATGCAACAAAGCCAGCTAAAATGGAAACAGGACTTGAGCTTCAAGTACCTTTATTTATCAATGAGGGCGATTCTTTAAAAATTGACACAAAGACTGGTACTTATTCTGAAAGAGTAAAGCAATAATCTTATGTGGAAAGACAAACTAAAAGAAGTTATATATATACTAGAAAATAGTGACATAAATGAAATAGAAGTCAGATTTTGGTTTAGAAAAATAAAAGTTACTAAAAAACCGCCAATTATAAATTCTGATATTAGCAATCTATCACCAAATGTAGTTACGTCAACCGTAGATAAACATAGCGCTCCTTTAGATAAAGAAGATATTATTTCTCCTAAAGTAGATGCAAATACTTTCACTGTTCGTTCGCCTATGCCTGGAACATTTTATTCATCTCCAGATCCAGATTCTGATTCATTCATACAAATTAATGGTTCAGTTAGTCAAGGTGATACCATGTGTATTGTAGAAGCAATGAAAATTATGAATGAAATTCAATGTGAAAGAAGTGGAACTGTAAAAGAGATTCTTGTTGAAGATGGTAGCCCAGTTGAATTTGACCAACCTTTGTTTATCTTAAATTGTTCTGAATAAAATATGTTCAAAAAAATACTCATTGCAAATAGAGGCGAGATTGCCATAAGAGTGATTCGTGCATGTAAAGAAATGGGTATTAAAACCGTAGCTGTTTATTCGAAAGCAGATCAATATTCATTGCATATAAAATTTGCAGATGAAGCAATATGTATTGGTGAAGGTCCACCATTGCAAAGCTATTTAAATATACCTAGAATCATTGCAGCTGCCGAAATTTCTAATGCTGATGCAATTCATCCTGGGTATGGATTCCTAGCAGAAAATGCCCAATTCAGTGCAATATGTGAAGAAAATGGATTCTGTTTTATTGGACCAGATTCTAATACTATTAATTTAATGGGTGATAAAGTTAATGCAAGGAAGGTAGCTGAAGACTCAGGGGTACCGATTGTTCCCGGTAGCAATGTATTGAGTTCTGTAGATGAGCTTCTGGAAGTCTCTAATAACATCGGATACCCAGTCATGTTAAAGGCTTCTGGTGGCGGCGGTGGAAAAGGCATGAGAGTATTACATGATGCTAAAGAAGCAGAAAAAGGGTTTAGCATTATACAATCTGAGGCAAGTAAGGCTTTTGATAATCCTGAAATATATGTAGAAAAATTTATAAATAATGGTCGCCATATTGAAGTTCAGGTATTGGGTGATAAATTTGGTAATTATGTGCATCTAGGAGAGCGTGAGTGCTCTGTACAAAGAAATAATCAAAAATTAATTGAAGAATGTCCATCTAGTTTTGTAGATGCAGAGCTAAGGCAAGTCCTTACTTCAAAGTCCTTAGATTTAGCTAAAAAAGTAAATTATGTTGGAGCTGGAACAGTTGAATTTTTAGTAGACGAAGATAAAAACTTTTATTTTATTGAAATGAATACCAGAATTCAGGTTGAGCATACTGTAACAGAAATGGTTTATATGATAGACCTTGTAAAAGAACAGATTAAGATGCACTACGGTAAAGAAATGTCTTTTAATCAGGATATGATTACAAGCAAAGGTCATTCTATTGAATGTCGCTTAAATGCAGAAGATCCTTTCAATAATTTTACACCATCTCCCAAAAAAATTGATTCTCTTAATTTTCCAGGGGGTATTGGAGTACGTATTGACTCTTATATTTATGCAGGATACCAAATACCGCCATTTTATGATTCTATGCTTGGAAAGTTAATTGTTCACTCTTCTTCAAGAGAAAAGGCTATTATTAAGATGCAGAGAGCTCTACAAGAAACTTTTATTGAAGGACCAAAAACAACATTGCCACTATTAGAAATGATTTTATCAAATAATGACTTTATTAATGGAAATTTTGACATAAATTTTTTAAGTAATTTTCTTAAAAAAATGAAAGGGGAGAAAATTGAATCATCCAGAGAATTTGATGTATACATCTGACCTTTGGACTAATTTTTTACCCTTTACAAGAAGTTGATTTCTCGACGATAAAATTCAAAAGAAACAGGTAAAAATAGGGGCATTAATTTGCCCCTTTTTTTAGAGTATTGCGAAAAGTATTTAGAGAAGAGCGAATTTTCTACTCAATACTCAACTAAATACTCTGCTAAATACTATTATAAACTTTTTCAGATGAAAATAATCCCTCAAATCTTATTATTACAATATTTTTTTCCCTATAACTACAAGTACATGATCACCTATGTAGGGATTCAACTAAATCTGAATTTTCAACCTAATTATCTCAACCTAAACAAGATATCGGGGGGAGTAGGGTAGTAGTATATCTTGTGTACACATTCTAAAATAATTTTTTGTAAGTTTTTATATAGTTGTTTACTTAAGTTTTTATATAGTTGTTTACTTTTATACATTACTAACTTCAAGCAGAGTTATTAAAACATCAATTATAAAGGTTAAAATATAAAATTATGAAAATTTTTAAAATAATATTTGTTATAGCAATAGTTTCAATCTTTACTATAACATCTTGTAAAGATACAAAACCAAAATCAGAGACTACTGAAGACTACAGTCACGCACACGATATCCACCATGACACTCGCGTTGGAGAAGAAAATCCACGTTTAGACTATACCATTTGGACGGATAAAACCGAATTATTTGTAGAATTTCCTGCATTGACAGTTGGCAGTCCAAGCAGATTTGCAGCCCATTTTACGGTGTTGGATAAGCACCAATCTGTTCGTGAAGGTTCGGTTACAGTTAGTTTAATTAAAGGTGATAAAGGATTGCGAAACACTGTTGATGTACCTTCATCGCCAGGGATATTTTTGCCCACAATTCAACCTGAAGAAACTGGAACATATCAACTTGTTTTTGAGTTAACAACACCTGAATATTCCGATAAGATTACGATTGATGATGTAACTGTTTATGCAAATGCCGATGATGCTATTAAAGCGTTAGGGATTACCAAAGAAGATGGGAGCATTTCGTTCTTAAAAGAACAGGCTTGGAAAATCGATTTTCAAACCGCATCTGTAATTTCGGATAAAATTTATGATGTCATCAATACTTCTGGTGTTTGGATGCCGTCACAAGGTTCTGTAAAATCTTTGGCAGCAACATCCAACGGAGTGGTTGATTTTCAAATGAATAATCTCACGGAAGGCACAGTAGTAAAACAAGGTCAGTTATTGATGAGCTTGAGCAGTCAAGGGTTAGCATATAACAATTTGAGTAATGAAATTACCAATGCTCTTGCCAATTTTGAACAGGCAAAATCTGAATACGAACGTAAAAAGGAATTGTACAATTCTAAAATTATTCCGAAGTCAGATTTTGAAAAAGTGGAGAGCAATTTTGCGATAGCAAAATCAAACTATCAATCGTTGACATCGGGAGTTTTAGGTGGAAGCAAACAAATTCGTGCACCATTTAATGGCTTTATTAAGTCTATTACAGTTTCCAATGGCGATTATGTAGAACAAGGTGTGGCATTGGCAACTATCGGCACGAATCAATCCAAAGTACTAAAAACCCAATTAGCACCAAGTTATGGGCTTACAATGGCGAATGTACAGGGTATTTGGTATCAAACCAAAGACGGAAAATGGAAAAACGTAACAGATGCCGCAGGTAAAATTCTCTCTATTGATATAGAGGTGGAGCGAGAAAATCCATTGATTTCAGTTTTTGCACAAGTGAATGCAGATGTGGATATGCCAGAAGGCAGTTTAACCCAAGTACAAATAGCGATGGGCAATGCTACGCAAAATACAATAATTCCTGTTAATGCCTTATTGGAAGACTATGGAAGTTATTCAGTTATCGTGCAACTTTCAGGCGAAAGCTTTGAAAGACGAGCTATAAAGATTGGAAAACGAAATGGCGAAAATGTAGAAATCCTGCAAGGTTTGAAAGTAGGCGAAGTGGTTGTTACAACAGGATCTTACCAAGTTAAAATGGCTTCAATGTCTGGTTCAACACCTGCACACGGTCACTAGGATTAAAAACAGAAGAAAATGTTAAACAAAATATTATCAATTTCACTTCAAAATAGATTACTCATTCTATTGGGAGCGGTTGCATTGAGTGTATTGGGTGCGTATTCCGCACGCACGATGAATATTGACGTGTTCCCAGACCTTACAGCACCAACCGTGACCATCCTTACCGAAGCTCACGGAATGGAATCTGAAGAAGTAGAAAAATTAGTTACCTATCAACTGGAAACAGCCTTAAATGGTTCGCCAAATATGAGAAGGATTCGTTCTTCATCCGCAGCAGGAATTTCCATTGTTTGGATAGATTTTGAATGGGGAACCGATATTTATCGGGCACGACAAATTGTAAGTGAACGCATCCCGATGGTTCGTGAAAACTTACCCGCAGGTACTGGAGCACCAACTATGGCACCCATATCATCCATTATGGGCGGAATAATGATGTTGGGTGTAACGTCTGATAGTTTGTCAGCAATGGAATTAAGAACTTTATCAGATTGGACAATTCGCCCACAAATAAAAGCAATTAGTGGTGTTGCTAATGTGGTGGTCCTTGGTGGCGATTATAAGCAATATCAAGTATTTGCGAATCCTGAAAAGATGAAGCATTACAATGTAAGTCTTTCAGAATTGGTAGAACAAGTAAAAGAGGCTAACAAAAATGCGCCAGGTGGTGTGATTAATCAATATGGTAATCAATACATCCTTAAAGGCAGTGGAAGAGCTTATGCTTTAGAAGATTTGCAGGAAGCTGTTTTAAAACAAGTCAATGGGCAAACCATAAAAATTAAGGATGTAGCAACCGTACAAATTGGTGCAGCCGATAAAATTGGAGATGGATCTTTAAATGCAAAACCAGCAGTCATTTTAACCATTTCAAAACAACCTGAAGTCAATATATTGGAATTGACAGATAGATTGGATGAAGCTATTGTCGATTTACAAAAAACCTTGCCCAAAGGTGTCAACATCAACAGTCATATCTTTAGACAATCCGATTTTATTGATGCGTCTATCAGCAATTTAAATCAAACTTTGCTGGAAGGTGCATTCTTTGTAATGATAACTCTTTTCATCTTTTTGATGAATTGGAGAACAACCTTAATATCCTTATTGGCAATTCCTATTTCATTATTGGTGTCCATTATCATTTTACAGTGGTTAGGCTATACTATTAACACAATGAGTTTAGGAGGCATGGCAATTGCTATTGGTGCTTTGGTAGATGATGCAATTATTGATGTGGAGAATGTATATAAACGCTTGCGTGAAAATATTAGAAAACCAAAAGCAGAACGTGAATCAATTATTACAGTTGTACGTGATGCTTCGGTAGAAATACGAAGCTCAATCATCATTGCAACCCTAATTATTATAGTATCGTTTATTCCATTATTCTTTTTAAGCGGAATGGAAGGTCGTTTGCTGCAACCTCTTGGAATTGCATTTATTACTTCAGTCTTAGCATCACTGGTTGTAGCTGTAACTGTAACACCTGTTTTATGTTCTTATTTATTGGATAATGAAAAGCTTTTAAATAAACAAGCCGAAGGTACACGTGTTGAACGTTGGTTACAAAAACATTATGGAAACCTCTTGGAACGTGCTAATAAAATTCCGAAAACCATTATCGGAACGACTGTTATCTCTTTTATCATAAGTCTGTTAGTTTTAACCCAATTAGGAAGAAGTTTTCTACCCGAATTTAATGAAGGATCACTGGTAATAAGTGTTGTTGGTCTGCCAGCAATGTCTTTAGAAGAAAGCAGCAAAACAGGAAAACTAATGGAGACAATTTTATTGGATTTACCTGAAGTAGAAGTCGTGACACGAAGACAAGGTCGCGCCGAATTGGACGAACACGTACAAAGTGTAAATGCTTTTGAACTTGATGCTCCTTTTGTTTTAAAAAACAAAACTAAAGAAGATTTTTTTGAAGAAGTCCGAAACAAATTGAGTATTGCGCCAGGTGTTAATGTTACTTTGGGACAACCCATTGCACACCGAATTGACCATATGCTTTCGGGTACACGTGCCAATATTGCCATCAAAATATTTGGTTCAGATTTACAGCGTCTGTTTGAAGTTGGAAAAAGTGTGGAACAGAATATCAAAACAATAGATGGATTAGTAGATGTAGCAGTAGACCAACAGATTGAAGTGCCACAGATTCGCATCCAACCAAAACGCCAAATGCTTTCTGCCTATGGAATGACGGTAGGTAATTTAATGGAGCAATTCGATATTGCTTTTGCAGGTGAAGAAGTAGGCGAAATTTATGAAGGTCAGCAGTATTTTGATTTGGTAGTTCGCTATGAAAAACCATTTCGAGATAATATTGAAAACATTGGAAACACCTTAATCAGTTTACCAAATGGAGGTCAAACTACTTTGGGCGAATTGGCAACGGTTGCTTCAGTAAGCAGTCCCAACACGATTAATCGAGAAGGTGTGCAACGTAAAATTGTAGTGGCCGCCAATGTTCAAGGTAGGGATTTACGTGGAGCGGTAAACGAAATAAAGGAAGTTGTTGCCAAGAATGTAATAATGCCAGAAGGCTATCGTGTGCAATATGGAGGACAGTTTGAAAGCGAATCGAAAGCATCGCGATTACTTATGATAACCGCAATTATTGCAATAGGAATTATATTTCTGTTGCTCTATTACGAATTTCAAAATATAAAACTGGCATTTGTAGTGCTAATCAATCTACCATTGGCCTTAATTGGTGGTATCTTGATTGTGTATTTTACATCAGGTATTATCAGTATTGCATCAACTATCGGTTTTATTAGTTTGTTTGGAATAGCCAGTCGTAACGGAATCCTATTGGTTTCTCGTTACGAAGATTTGAGAAAAGAAGGAATGAAAGGATTTCAGTTAATCAAAACAGGAGCATTGGACAGATTGAATCCAATCCTAATGACAGCCCTTACAACAGGTTTGGCATTAGTACCATTGGCATTGAAAGGCGGAGAATCAGGAAGTGAAATACAAAGCCCAATGGCTATAGTAATTTTAGGAGGGTTGTTGTCCGCTACGGTTTTAAATCTGGTAGTTATTCCTTGTGTGTATCAATTGGTTATTAGAAAACAGTAGTTTTTATTACATAATAATCCCTTAAAAGAACTTATTATATGGTATTAATAATTAATTAGCGAACAAGTCACCCTGAAATAGTGACCTTGTAAGCGATTGATTCAACTATATCTGAATTTTCAACCAAATTTCTCAACCTAAACAAGATATCGAGGGGGGTAGGGTACATATATAAAAAGCACACACAATCCTGGGCAATTTTTTAAGTCTTGTGAATAAATGGACTAAAAAGAGTAACTTTAATGAAATCAACAAAAAGAAGATTAATATGCAGCATAAAATTATTTCTGGAAAAAAAATAGAGGAACAACTAATGAAAGAACTTAAAAGAAATCCACACCTTGGAAAGATAGCAGGAATATGTAAAGGGTTAGGAGATTACTTTAATATCGACCCCGTCATATTTAGATTGTTATTTCTACTTGGATTATTTAGTGGTGGTGGATTAATAGTATATATTATAGGTTGGTTTATTATACCAACAGATTAGTATAGAGAAAATTAATGGATGACTAAAGGTGTTTGATTGTGATGTAGAGTCTACATTATAGTGATTTATAATTATCGCCCACTAGACATAGATTTGTAATTATACAGAGAGAACAAGGACTACTTCGGTAGTATTCTTTTTTAAATCTTATTATTGTTAGATATAGTCATATCTTACTACATTGTGTGATAAGAAGAAAAATTTGAAAACTAAAATCAAGAGCAATTCAATGGAGTTTTTAATGAAAATAGCAGGGTCAAAGGGTAAATTAGATAAAATTGGAACTATTGGTGTATGGGTTGCTGCTTTAAGTTGTCCTGCATGCTTTCCTGCACTCATTTCACTTGGTTCTGTTATGGGGTTAGGGTTTTTATCCGTATTTGAGGGTATTGCGATTACTTACTTACTTCCTTTTTTTAGTGTAGTAGTATTGATTGCAAATCTATACTCTTGGTTTAATCATAAAAACAATCTTCGTGGACTATTAAATATTTCAAGTCCTATTATAATTTTGTTAGTTCTCTATGCATTTTGGGAATATTCATTTAGCAGACAAGTCTTTTATGGAGCACTTTTTTTGATGCCTTTGGTAGCAATCATTGATGTTATAAAACCGATAGCTAAAAGGTGTTGATGATGAAATTGAACTCAACCATAACCTGCCCGCACTGTTCATTTAAGAAAACTGAAATTATGCCTACTGATAGTTGCCAGTTTTTTTATGAATGCTTCAATTGCAAAATACTCTTAAAACCAATTAAGGATGATTGTTGTGTTTTCTGTTCTTTTGGAGATGCAGTTTGTCCACCCATCCAAAAGGAAAAAAAGTGCTGTGAGAGCTGAAAATTTTCTGACGACATAACAAGACACATCATACCCATAAGACGACAAGCATTGGCTATATTTTATATACACATTATAGAACAATTTGTTATAGATTGATGTAGTATGAGAAATATAAAAATATTGCTATTAATTTCTTTCGTGTTCTCTTTTTTTACTGAGCCAATTTTTGCATTAAGTAAAATTAGTCATGAATGTGAAATGAAATGTTGTATAGAAGAAATGGCTTCTATGAACGATCATTGTAGCTCAGAAATGATGTCTGAATCTGCAATAGCACAATGTCAGACTTTTGAAGCTTGCAATACTTCCATTGAATCGTATGATTCTCAAAATGCCATTTTTGTCAATAAGCTTGATAAAACAAAATTTTTAATTAATAATCAATTTGAACTATACAATTTTTACAATCTGAAGAACATTGTTATTAATGCAAATGTTCAAATCAATTCTTTTTCGCTTTCTCAGCGATTCACCCCTCTTCTTTGTTAGAAATTTTTTTTTAAAATTTCAATTAAAACAAAGGAGAATAAAATGAAAAATTTAATTTTAACGATGATATTTTTGTCTTTTGCTAATGCGCAATCAAAGATATTAATCAATGAACAAGAT
>JGI20151J14362_10000048_pt1 | contig 77338 bp, 82 predicted proteins | sample COG_01_FD_14362 | JGI IMG/M metagenome (IMG submission 14362)
GATGCTATGACTATGGCTATACACTATATGAAAGAGTCTTGGCACTTATCACATCCAGAAGATCCTGAGTGGTCTGATGAACCAAAAGAAAAGAAAGTTGCTTACTGGAGAGTTTAGTGCTATAATAAACAAATGTTATTCTTTTCATTAATCATTATTTATTGTTTATTGTTTGAGGTTTGTTTACATGGCAGATAAAAAAGGATTACGTTCTATAAGATATGGTACAGGTGATCAAACAGTACCTAAAAATAATATGACAATAGAAGATATTAAAAAAGCAGGGCTATTTGGTTTAGATTTAATATCACCAGCATATGATGTACAAGAATATAAACAAGGAGTAGAGCAAACTTTTAGTGGAGATCCTTATGGTATACCTAGAGCAGCAGCAGGTTTACTAGGTATGGTTGTTCCAGGATCTAAATATATAAGTCAAACAGCAAAAAAAGCTGCAAAGAAAATAACTCCTAAAAAATCTTACCCTGAACCTACTGATAAACAAAAACAAGATTTTTTAGATTATATAACAGATCCTAATGTTGGTAAATATTTAGAGAAACAAGCTTCTGATCCAAAAGTTTATCCAGCTCTTCCTATAGGAAAAGAATTTAAAGTTTATCATGGAACAAATAAACCATTTAAAGGTGAAGGTTTTAGAACTGGTACAGGAGTTTTGTTTACATCACCAGATCCAGTATTTGCTGATTCATTTATGAGAAGTTCTTTATATTCTGATAAAGGAAGTTATCTAAAAGGATCAAGAACATATCCATTAAGAATTAAAGAAAATGCAAATATATTTGATCCAACAAATGAAAAACAATTTAATGAACTTTTAAAAAATAAAAGATTTAAAGCTTGGGTAAAAAGAAATAATAAAGTATATAATGATGGTGCTCCAGATATAGGAGATGTACCTTTAACTGAGAAACAGTTTTTAAAATCAATTAAAGAAAATAAATTTTTTAATGATGGAGCAGCAAATTTTATTGAACAAGAAGATTTACATCCTATATTAAAAGATTTAGGTTATGATGGTTTTACTATGAGAGAATCAGGAAGTACAAATGTAGGATTATTTTTAAATGATAAAGGTACATCTCCTGTGTTAAAAACTTTAGATCAAAAAAAACAAGGGGGCTCAATAGAAAACTTTTTAAGGAGCTTAACATAATATAACTTGCATACTGAAGAACTTAGTGTTATAATATGTTTATCATTAATGTTTACGATCATAACGTAAACTATTATAGAGAGAGAAGTTATTTATGGGAAAATATAAAAAAGCAATAGAAATAGCAACAGGACAAAATGCAACTGTAAACAAATTAAAAAATTATATATTTGATTTTAAATTTAAAAGTCCTAATAGATATGAAGATGGTAAAAAAATTAGTAAATTAGAAAGTATGTCAACTACTGCAGAAATACAAGCACCTTCATTAAAAGAAGCTAAAAAATTATTAAGACAGAATAAAGATTACAAAAGAGATTATGATCGCTTTGAAAAATATGAGTTAAATTATGAAGCTAAACCTAGAATATCTTTTAGTAGTATAATAGAAAATGGAAAGGTTATTAAAGAATCTGCACAAAGAAAAGCATTTAATATTTTTAAGGAAAAAAATAAAAAAGAAGGTGGTAGAATAATGAATGATCCTAATAAAAATTATAATGCACAGAGGACAATATAATGGCAACAGAACGAAATCCATTTGAACAAATACCAGAAGAAATTTCTAACATAATAGATATGCCACAACAAGAAGTAATGGAAGAAGGTCCTGCTTTTTATCCTGAAGAAGATGGTGGTATGACTGTAGACTTTACAGAATCAACAATAGAAATGGAAGCTGAAGAATCTATACAAGAATGGTATGGAGATATTACAGATAAACTAGATGATGCTGAACAAGAAGAAGTAGCATCTACTATAGTAGATAATTATACATCAGATAAAGAATCTCGCTCTGAGTGGGAAGCTATGTTTGAAAAAGGTTTTGATCTACTAGGATTAAAGATACAAGAAACATCAGAACCATTTGAAGGTGCGTGTACAGCAGTTCATCCAATGTTAATAGAATCTGCTGTTAAGTTTCAAGCAAAAGCTATACAAGAATTGTTTCCACCATCAGGTCCAGTAAAAGCACAGATAGTAGGAAAGTCTACTCCTGAAAGAGAAGACCAATCTAATCGTGTGCAAGACTTTATGAATTATCAAACAACAGAACAGATGCCTGAATACTTTGATGAGATGGAAAGAATGTTATTCCATTTACCATTAATAGGATCAGCCTTTAAGAAAGTATACTATGATGCTAATCTTAAAAGACCAGTATCTGAGTTTGTTCCTATTGATCAGTTCTATGTATCTTACTATGCATCTAATCTACGTAAAGCAGATAGATATACACATGTAATATATAGAAGTCCTGTTGATCTTGCAAGAGATATACGTACAGGTATCTATAGAGATATAGAGTTACCAGAAGCAACTAATCCAGAACCTACATCTTTTTCTTCTAAAATGGATACTATTATTGGTTTGTCTCCAACAGGAACAAATGATCCACAGTATACATTACTAGAACAACATTGTTATTTAGAAATAGAAGAAGACTATGCTCTTCCTTATATTGTTACAGTAGAAGAGCAGTCACAACAAATTTTAAGTATTCGTAGAAACTATAAGAAGGATGATAAGAATCAGGAGAAAGTGTCACACTTTGTTCATTATAGATTCGTGCCAGGCTTTAGTTTCTATGGATTTGGTCTCATGCACTTCTTAGGAAACTTAACTATGACTGCAACAGCAGCCATGAGAAGTCTAGTGGATGCAGGTCAATTCGCAAACCTACCAGGAGGATTCAAAGCAAAGGGTGTTAGAATTGTTGGTGACAATGATCCTATCAGTCCAGGTGAGTTTAAAGAAGTTGAAGCAACAGGGCAAGATCTTAACAAGGCTATAATCTCTCTCCCTTATAAAGAACCTTCCCAAACATTGTTTAATATGCTTGGCTTCATAACCTCTGCAGGTCAAAAGTTTGCTGATAGTACAGAACAAATTGTTTCTGATGCATCATCTTATGGACCTGTTGGTACTACTATGGCTTTACTAGAAGCATCAAGTAAGTTCTTCTCTGCTATTCACAAGAGATTACACAAATCTCAAAGAGATGAATTTAAAATACTTGCACAGATAAATTATGATTATCTTCCTTCTGAGTATCCATATGAAATACCTTTTGCAGAGAAGAATATCTTCAAGCAAGATTTTGATGGAAGAGTAGATATTATTCCAGTATCTGATCCTAACATTCCTTCAAATGCACATAGGATGATGCTTTCCCAGATGGCTTTACAAATGGCACAGCAATCACCTCCTGGTATGTTCAACCTTGAAGCACTTAATAGAACTATACTAAGTGCTGCTAATCTACCTAACTTAGAACAAATACTACCACCTAAACAAGAACCACAACAATTAGATCCTGTATCTGATATAATGGCTGCAACTAAAGGTATACCTATTGCAGCATTTCCAGGACAGAACCATGACTCACATATACAAGTTAAGATGATGTATCTACAAGATCCACAGAATGGTGCTAATCCTATTATGGCTAGATTAAAACCAATACTTGAATCTAATATACAAGAACATTCTGTATTAAAATACCAAGAGCAAATGAATGGTATGGCAAGAATGGCAATGGAACAACTACCACCAGAACAACAACAGAATCCTTCTGTAGCAGAATCAGCTATGGCTGCTGCAGCTCAACAAGTAATGAATGCTAATATGGCTGCAGGTCAAGCAGAGTCACCTGAACAACAAATGGTTGCATTAGAAACAGCAAAGGTAGAATTAGAGAAACAAAAACTACAAGCTACTATGGCTAAACATTCTGCAGACTCTGCATTAGATGCACAGAAACTAGAACTAGAAGAAGCTAAGTTAATGGTAGATGCAGGAAAAGAAGGTCAATCTGCTATAATGAAAAAAGAAAAAGGTGATCTTGATAGAGCAAGTAAAGAGACAATGAAGTCTTTAGATATAATGGCAAAGGCTGCATTAGCAGATCAGAAAGCTGAAATAGATATGGAAAAAATTCGTATGAGTGCTTTAGAAAAAGTTACTCAAATGGAGAATCTGGATGATAGACAAAGAAGTTTTAAACTTGTTGATGTCATGTCAGAATTATTAAAAGAAGAAATGAAAGGAGATGATCAATAATGCCAATAGGAAATAAAGCATATCCTGTTAAGAAAGGTGTTACTAATGGTTATCCTGAACATGTGAAAAATGGTGATGGTGGCATGTATGGCGACTTTACTAAAAGATCAGATGATGATGGAGCTGTAGGTATGACACCACAACAAGGTGTGCTAAATCAATATGATCCATTTAGCTGGAAATATCCAGCACCAACTAAAGGGAGAAGATAACATGTGGAAATCACCAGTCGTAAAAGAAGTATCTGTAGGACTAGAGATTAACTGCTATGCATGTGCAGAGATTTAATTTCTGAGTATGGATATATGGGATGAGGTTGTTAAAGAATATGATAATGAACTCACTAAACTAAGATTAACTGTCTCTAGTGGGCAAGCAGAAGACTTTGCTCACTATAGGCAACTCGTAGGACTTATTCAAGGAATTGAATGGTCTCGTAATAATTTAAAAAGCATAATACAAAAACGTATGTATGATGAAGAGGATGACTAATGCAACAGGCACATTTAGGTAACACTATAAAGAATGACATATGGATAACAGATGAAGAATATTTAGATACTCCAGATGTCCTCCCTGAACTTCCAGGTTTTCATGTACTCGTAAGACCTGTCTCAGTAAAAGAAAAAACTAAAGGTGGTATATTAATACCAAACTCAACAAAAGAAGATATGTCTTATTTAACAACTGTAGGAAAAGTTATTAAAATAGGTAATCTTGCTTATAATGATACAGATAAATTTCCTAAAGGACCTTGGTGTAAAGAAGGAGATTACATCTGTTACGCAAAACATGCTGGTCAAAAGATACAATATAAAGAAGTTAAAATGCTTTTATTGTATGATGATCAAGTAATAATGAAAGTAGAAGATCCTAAACATTTAGATCCTACATTTAATTTAAGTCACTAAGTTGCACTATAAATTTTTATAGTGTATAATAATAGAATATACAACGTAAGTCGTATGTCTCGTAAACAACGAAGGATGAATAATGGACAATGAAGAGTGGAATGAAGTTGATACAACAACTCCAGAAGAAGAAAAGAATAAAGTAGAATATGAAGTAGAAGGAGAAATAGAACAAGAAGAAAAAGCTATTCCTCTAGTACAAGCTGAAAAAGAAAAAGAAGAACCTAAAGTAGATGCACCACCAGAGCTTGAAGGTGTAGAAACTAAAGGAGCACAGAAAAGAATAAGGCAATTAGTTAAGCAACGTAAAGAAAGAGATGATCAACTTGCTCAACTAATACAACAAAATGAACAACTTAATAGTAGATTACAGAATACAGAACATCAGTTTAATACTGTAAATCAATTAAGTTTAAATGCAAGTGAAAAACAAATAACAGATAAGTTAGAACTTGCAAGAAATGCTTATAAGACTGCTCACGAAGAGGGTGATTCAACTAAGATATTACAAGCTCAAGAGTTTTTAAATGAAGCACAAAATGATTTAAAATCTTTAAGTGCTACAAAACAACAATTTGAACAAAAACCTGTACAACAACAACAAGCTGTACAACAACCACAGTATCAACCTCAACCTACTGCAGATCCAAAAGCAGAAGATTGGGCAAGTAAAAATGAATGGTTTGGTTCAGATCAAGTTATGACTGCAGCATCTTTAGCAATAGATGCACAGTTAAGAGAAGAAGGTTATAGTCCTGCAGATCAAGAGTATTATAATGAAGTAGATCGTAGGATAAAAGAAACATTTCCTCATAAGTTTGCAGCAGAAGCTGCTCCAGTTGAGGAAGTTCGTAGGCAGGGAAATGCGTCACAACCTGCTCAAGTAGTCGCTGGAGCATCTCGCAGCTCTCCAGGTTCTAGTAAGAAAGTTAAACTGTCTAAAGAAGATATTAGACTAGCTAACAAATGGAACGTACCACTTGAACAGTATGCTCAAGAAAAACTAAAGGCTGATAGAGCTGATGGTGAGTATACAACAATTAATATGCAGCGTGGAGGAAAATAAATGACACGAGTTAATAGTACACGTAATACTGATTTAAGAGAAAATAATGCTAGAGAAGAAGTTGAATACACATTTGAAGAACAAGATGCTCTTCATATTCCTGATGCAGTTTTAAAGCGTTTCGCCAACGAACGTATGACACTTGGATGGTTAAGAATGACCCTTAAAGGTGTAGATGACGTAAAACATTTAGGCAAGAAACTGCAAGAAGGATGGGTATTCGTTGATCTGGCTGAAGTTCCTGAAATGAGTGCAACATCTGTCGTGAGAGATGAAGGTAGATACGCAGGGGTAGTCTGTCGTGCTGACGTAGGATTAGCAAAAATCCCAACTGGTAAATACGAAGCAAGAAGTAAGTTTTATAGAGATAAAAGTAAAGCCATGAATAATGCGATTGAAGCACAACTTATGGGTAACAATAATTCTCGTATGCCTATTTCTAACAACAGTAAATCAAAAGTAGTAACAGGAAGACAGCCTAACTTTCAGGACTAATTCTTTTACTACATAATTAAGGAGAAAAAGAATGGCAGCAACTAATGCTCCTCGTGGTCTAGTACTTGCGAGAAAAAATGGTGCTGGTTCTAACTCTACTGGAATTACAACTATTAATTGGAATAATGCTCATTTAGCTCCAAGTGCAGGGATACCTAATAATTTATTTACAGGTGATCCATTGGCATTTGAGTCATCTACAGGTACTATTGTCGCAGCAGGTGCAGCTGTAGGCGTTAAGACTATGGGTGTTTTTCAAGGTTGCAGTTACGTTGATGGTTCAGGTGACCAACAATTTAGTAGACAATGGACTGGTGGAATAACAGCTACTGATGTAAAACTTCATGTAGCTTCAGATCCTAAACAAACATACTTTGTACAGATGGATGCAACAGTAACTTTCGCAGCTACTATTGCAGGCTATCCACATAATACTGCGTTTGTAGTAGGAACAGGCTCAACAAGAACAGGTCAAAGTGGCTATAGAGCAGATGCAGATGGTCAAACTGTATCTTTTTCAGCTATGAGAGTTATAGATAGAGCACCTTGGGATACTGGTGTAGCAGCTTCAGCTACTGCAACAGATGCTTTCCCTTGGTATGAAGTACGTCTAAACAATCATATTGATAATTTTGTAACCACAACATTGTTAATGGCATAAGGAAAGGAATAATTAAATGGCTATCAATAGAGCAAGTATTGCCAAAGAACTACTTCCTGGACTGAATGCAGTTTTTGGAATAGAGTATGGCAGCGTAGACGAAGAACATAAACCATTATACGAAATAGAAAACTCAGACAGAGCTTTTGAAGAAGAAGTACTCTTCACAGGTTTTGGTGGAGCACCAGTTAAGAATGAAGGTGCTGCTGTTGTTTATGATGATGCATCAGAAAGTTATACTTCAAGGTATACTAATGAAACTGTAGCATTAGCATTTGCAGTAACTGAAGAAGCTATGGAAGATAATCTATACGACACTTTTGCAAAACTAAGAGCAAAAGGATTAGCAAGAGCTATGGGAAGTACAAAACAGCAAAAAGCTGCTGACTTGTATAACAATGGCTTTACAACAAACCAAGGTGATGGTGTGCCAATGTTTAGTGCAGCCCATCCAGTTATAGGTGCAGGCACAGTAACCAATGTTACTGGTAATGCAGCTATATCAGAAGCAGCTATTGAAGCAGCAATCATTCAGATACAAAAAACTACTGATGATCGTGGCATATTAATTGGTGCATCTGGTGTTTCATTACACATACCTACAGATCTAATGTTTACAGCAGATCAACTATTAAATACTCCTGGTGCTACAACTTTATCAGCAGGTAATTTTAATTTAAATGATATAAATGCTGTTAGACATTTAGGTGTACTACCTGATGGATTCTATGTAAACAGGCGTTTTACTGACATTAACGCTTGGTTCATTAAAACAGATGTACCTAATGGTACTAAAATGTTTAATAGAACTCCACTACAAACAAAAATGGAACCAGATTTCGATACTGGCAATTTACGTTTCAAAGCACGTGAAAGATATTCTTTTGGTGTTTCTGATTGGCGTGGTTGGTTTGGTAACGCTGGAGCCTAATTACTAAATATATTGAGGAGAGTAGAAATATTCTCCTCTTTATATCATAAGGAAAATAAATGGCAAATAATTATACAAGTAAATTTTTTAGTGGAGCAACAAATGGTGTTATTGTAACAACTTCTGATATAACAAGAGTTACAGCAATACATGCAGCAGCAGTTACAGCAACAGGAACTTTTGCTCTTTCTGATTCTACTGGAGATAAAATAAAATTTCAAGTTCCTGCAAGTGGAACAGCAGATATTTATATAGGAGATATGGGTGTTAGATTTGATGGAACTGTTTCAGTTTCTGCACCTTCAGATGGAAGTTCAGTAACTTTAATATTAGGATAACTAAATGCCTAACTATTCTTATTTAAAAGATGACATTGTAAATACAATAGAGAATGATTCAAATGAGTTTGCTACGCAAATTCCTTTCTTTGTACAAAAAGCTGAAGATCGTATAATGAAAGAATTAGATGATGTAGCTTTAGATACATATTCCTCTGTTACTTTTACAGCAAACAATCCAGTAGTAAGTTTACCTGATGGTGCATTAGTTGTACGTAATGTAAACTTTACAACAAGTGCAACTGTATATGGTGAACCAACTGGTATTATTCCTTTGCTACAAAGAACATATGAATATGCAATAGACTATTGGAACAAACCTACATCTGTAGGAACTCCAAGATATTATGCACGTAAAACAAATACACAAATTTATATAGTACCTACACCTACTTCTACACTAGCAGGTGAAATACAATATACAAAACAACCTTTAGCTTTATCAAGTGCAACAGGTACAAGTGCAACAATTTCTAATTATTTTAGTGAAGATTGTTATAATGCTTTATTTAATGCTTGTATGGTAGAAGCTAATTATTTTATAAAAGATTTTCAAGTGGTTCAATCATGGGAAGCTAAGTATAAAAATTCAATAGATGGTTTACGTAATCAAGCAAGACGTACTAGAAGAGATGATATGCAATCTCCAGCAAGTCCTGCAGGTGGACCTACACCAGTTATACAAGGTGCTAACTAATGGCAAGTAAAAAGAAAAAGCGTTCTTTACTAAGTAAAGTATTTAATAATAAAATTATGAGAGGGTTAACTATTTATGAATTAAGTGATTTAATGGCTTCTCCTACTACAGAAGCTATGGGTAAATTATTAGGAATGCAAGAAGGTGGGCAGATAAAAGTAAAAAGAAAAAGTTCTAAGAAGAAACCTAGAGGGTGGGGAGCTGCTCGTTTTGGTAAGTAGATCTAATATTAAACAACAAATAACTAAACCTGGAGATATTAAAGTGAAGAAAAAAGTAATTAAGAAAAAAATGGGAGGAGGACTATCTCCTAATAAAGCAAAAGAATTAAATAATATTATGAATGCTTCACAAGGCATTGCAGAAAATTTACAAAAACAATCTATGGTAAGTAGAAAACGAGGTGGCATTATTGATGGTAATGATCTTGTATCTTCTTACTATGAATAAGGAGAATAATAATGGATAGAGAATTTATTGGTGGAACTCAAGGTAGATTTCCATCTAGTTTAAAAACTAAAGATTCTAGTGTAACAAGTGGCAAACCTACAGGACAAGGATTTGGTGCAGCTCGTACAGGACCTGCAGTTAAAGGACCTATAGATGCTGTTTGTGATCCAGATTATTCTCAAGGTGAACCTTTTGATATAGGTGGAGTTAAAACTTCTCCTGTATTTGGAGCAAAATAATGGGATTGTACACAAAAGTATTAAAAGAAGGAATAAAAAATAAAGATAAAATAAAAGAAATTATTAAAGGTTTACGTTCTAATAAAAAAGTAGTTGAGCAGACTAAAGATCAAATAAAAAAACTAACTAAAGAGAATACAAAAAAGAAAAAGTTTGCTGGTTTTAGTAATCCTAAAAAATTAAATAGTGCTAAAAAGAAATTAACAAAACTACAAGCTGCAGATAAGAAAAGAATTGCAACATTAAGAAAAGGTGGATATGCAGCAGCAGGTATAACTACAGGAGGTATTGCATTAAATTCTCTTTTAAAAGAAGTATTAAAAGATAAAGGAACTGCTTTACCTGTTAAAACTAAATCTTCATCAGTAACAATTAAAAAAGGTGATACTCTTTCTCAAATAGCTAAAGCTAATGGTACAACATTAAAAGCTTTAAAAGAAGCTAATCCTCAAATTAAAGATTTAAATAAAATAAGAATAGGTCAGAAGATTAATTTATCTGCTAAAGTTAAAGATAGAAAATCTGTATATCAAGGTATGTCTAAATCTGAAATGGCTGCTATAACTAAAAGAAAAAAAGGTGGCACTATGAAAGATCTTTCAGGTGATGGTAAAATTACTAAAAAAGATATTCTTATAGGTAGAGGAGTTATTAAAAAGAAACATGGTGGTCAAATAGGAGCACCTCGTGGAACAGGAGCTGCATTACGTGGGTATGGTAAAGGTTATAAGTAGTGCCTTTTAAGTCTGCTAAACAAAAAACTTATCTAGCTATTAATGAGCCAGATGTTTATAAAAAATTTAAAAAGGAAGAAAAAATGATGTATGCAAATAAGATGAGTAAAAAAATGTATGGAGGTAAAGTAGAAAAAAAAGCTATGGGTGGTAAAGTTACTAAAAGACCTATGGGTGGTAAAGTTTACAAAGTAGATAATTCAGGACAAATGATGGTACAAAGAATGTATGGAGGTAAAGTTAAAAATGAATATTAAATTAAAAGGATTACTCTCAAGATTTAAAGAACCCTCATCTTACTCTGCTATTGCAGCAGTATTAGCTATGTGTGGAGTTATAATACCAAGTGATTTATGGCAAAGTATTATTATGATTGGTTGTGGTATTTCAGGAGCTGCAGGATTCTTTATAAAAGAAAAAAAATAAAGACTAATGGCTGTTCGTAAAAAAAGTAATATGAAAGGTATGACCATAGGTGGTGGTCAGAAGAGACCTACTAAATCTGGTGCTGGGCTTACTGCAGCAGGTGTAGCTAAATATCGTAGACAAAATCCTGGTAGTAAATTAAAAACTGCTGTAACAGGTAAAGTAAAAAAAGGTAGTAAAGCTGCTAAAAGAAGAGCGAGTTACTGTGCAAGATCTGCAGGACAAATGAAGAAGTTTCCTAAAGCAGCAAAGAATCCTAACTCAAGATTAAGACAAGCGAGAAAGAGATGGAAATGTTAAAAAAACCTACTAATCCAGGACTAAAAAAATTACCAACTAAAGTTAGAAATAAAATGGGCTATGCTAAAGATGGTGGAGTAGTACAAAATAAGCTAAAAGAAATTACTGCTGCTTTAAATAAAGCATCAAAAATGCACGCAGCTCAAGCTAAAATTTTAGCTAATATAAGAAAAAAAATGAAATAATGGCAAAGCTTTGTCCAAAAGGTAAAGCTGCAGCTAAAAGAAAGTTTGATGTATATCCATCAGCTTATGCTAATATGTATGCATCAGCAGTATGTAGTGGCAAAGTAAAACCAGGTGGTAAAAAGAAAACAGTAAAGAAAGCTACAGGTGGTGGCTTACGTGATTGGGTAAAAGAAAAATGGGTAGATATAGGAGCACCTAAGAAAAATGGTAAGTATCAACCTTGTGGTAGAAAATCTACTAAAAGTTCTAAACGTAAGTATCCTAAATGTGTTCCAATAGCTAAAGCAAATAAAATGTCTACATCTCAAAAAACATCTGCAGTAAAAAGAAAAAGATCTAAAGCTCAAGGTGTAGGTGGTAAACCAACAAATGTAAAAACATTTGCTGCTAAGAGTGGTGGTTCACTTCTTGTAGCAGCATGTTATGATTAAGGATTAAAAATATGGCAACAAAATCAGTAAGCTCACCTAAAGGTTTTCATTGGATGAAAAAAGGTAAAGAGTTTAAGTTAATGAAGAATCCTTCTGCTGGTTATAAACCACATAAAGGAGCAACATTAAAAGCTGCTTTTACAATACAAAAAGTTCATAAAGGGTAGACTGAAATGGCAACATCAGGTACATATAATTTTAATTTAGATATAGATGAAGTAATTCAAGAAGCTACTGAAATGATTGGTGGTGAAGAAACACTAGGTCATACACCTGCTTCTGCTAGAAGATCTATTAACTTAATGTTAAATGAATGGCAGAATAAAGGAGTACTATTGTGGTCTATACAAACTACTGCTGTAACTGCAACTTCAGTTGAGACTTCTTTACCTGATGAAATTTTAGATACATTAGCTGTAACATATGCAGTTAGTGCAGCATCAACTGATATAGCTTTAGAAAGAATATCACGAGAAGAATATCATAACTTACCTAATAAAACAACTACAGGTAGACCTACACAATATGCAATTACTAGAGGAGTAAATAATATAGCTTTGTTTTTATATCCTACTCCAGATATTACTACTGGTATTTTAAATATAGAATGTTTTAAACAATTAGAAGATGTTAATAAATCTGCAGGACAAAATGCACAAGTACCTAAAAGATTCTTACCAGCTTTAACATGTGGTTTATCTTATTATTTATCTATGAAAAGACCTGGTATTCCTATGGATAGAATACAAATGTTAAAAGCAAATTATGAAGAGAAGTTAGCTTTTGCTATGGAAGAAGATAGAGAAAGAGCAAGCATGTATATAAAACCTAAGTTAGGATATATCTAGTGGCAACTAATCGTAATGCAATGGCTATGTGTGATCAATGTAGTTTTGTATATCCACATAGAGTAATGCAGTTAAGTAGTTATGATACATTAGTTTGTCAAACATGTTTTGATGGTGCATTTGATTTAAAAAACCATCCACAAAATAAAGCAGCAGACGTAAGAGATAATCCAGCAATTCAAAACCCAAGACCTGATACAGGTGGTAGAAACTTAGAATGGCAACAAGCAAGTTTTGATTGGGATGATTCCACAATAAGATTTTGGAGTAACGCATGAGTACATTAACAAACAAACAAATATCAGAAACATATAAACAGTTATTAAAAGTAAATGTAAGTGCAAATACTAATACTGGTTTAACAAATGATTTACAACAAATACAATCAGGTGATGGTACTAATGCTGCATTACAAATATCTACTGGTGCAGTTAAAGCTACAGGAACTTTTGGTGTAGATGGTAATGCATCTGTTGGAGGTGATTTACAAATTAGTAATAAAGTTTGTGCTTCTGCATATTATGGTGATGGATCTAATATAACAGGCATAACATTTACTGGAGATGTTTCAGTATCTAGTTTAATAGTTACAAACAATGCTACGATAGGTGGTACTGTTACTATAGGTGGTGCTGTAATGGTATCTGGTGGAGAGATACAAGTTAAAAATGGTGGTGCACAATCTAATATAAAACTATATTGTGAATCTGGTAATGCACATTATGCAGCTTTACAATCTCCTCCACATTCTTCTTTTAGTGGTAATATAACAATAACATTACCAGTAAGTACTGCTACATTAGTAGGTACATCTACTACTGATACATTAACAAATAAAACATTTGGTGATAAAGTAACTTTTGATGATGATATATCTGTTAGTGGTAATTCAAATTTTGGTGGAACTGTAACAGTTGCAGGAGCTGCTCATTTACAAAGTACATTAAGTGTTAATGGTGCAGCAACTTTTAATTCTACAGCTACAATAGCAGGAGCAGCAGTTTTAAAAGGAGCAACAAGTTTAGGTAGTACACTTAAAGTTGCTGGTATAGCAACCTTTTCAGAAAGAGTTTGTGCTTCAGCTTTTTATGGTGATGGTACTAATATTACAGGTATTCCAATTTCAGGTAATATATCTGTAGCAAATGCTATAGTAGGTGGAACATTAAAAGTATCAGGTGCAACAAGTTTAGAAGATGCTGTAGTAATGAAAAGTACAGTTACAGTTATAGGAGCTGCACATTTACAAGGAGCAACAAGTTTAGGAAGTACACTTAAAGTATTAGGTGCAACAACTATAACAGGTAATACAGGTTTCTTAGGAACTGTTAGAGTATCTGGAGCTACATCTATTGAAGGAGCAGCAGTACTTAAAAGCACTCTTACAGTTGTAGGAGCTACACATTTACAAAGTACTTTATCAGTAGCAGGTAATGGAACCTTTGCTGAAAAAGTATGTGCTTCAGCTTTCTTTGGAGATGGTGCAAACTTAACAAATGTACCTGCAGTTATAACAGGAAACATATCTGTTAATAATGCAACAATAGGTGGTAATTTATATGTAGGTGGTACAACAACAATAGTAGGAGCTACACATTTACAAAGTACAGCTTCTATTAATTCTACTTTAAAAGTAGGAGGTACTACTACTATAACAGGCAATTCAGGTTTCTTAGGAACTGTTAGAGTATCAGGTGCTGCTACATTAGCTAGTACATTAGATATTGCAGGTAATACTTCTATAGGTGGTACAGCTAAGATTACAGGAACTACAACAATAACAGGAAATTCAGGTTTCTTAGGAACTGTAAGAGTTAGTGGTGCTACATCTTTAGGAAGTACATTAGCTGTTGCAGGTAATACATCTCTTGGAGGGACAGTTACTATAACAGGAAATGTTATGGTATCTAGTGGTTTAATTGCTGTTAAGAATGGTGGATCACAATCAGAAGTTAGACTATACTGTGAATCAGGTAATGCTCATTATGCTGCTCTTCAAGCACCAGCTCATTCTGCATTTTCAGGAAATATAACTTTAACATTACCTGCAGTAACAGATACAATAGCAGGTATTGCAGCAACACAAACATTTACTAATAAAACATTTGGTGATAAAGTAGAATTTGATAATGATGTATGTGTTAGTGGCAATGTACATATAGGAGGTACTACTACAATAACTGGAGCAGCAGTTTTAAAAGCTGCTGTAAGTATGGGAAGTACACTTAAAGTTACAGGTGCTACAACTATTACAGGTGCAACAGGTGTACTTGGAAGTATGAGAGTATCAGGTGCTACAAGTTTAGAAGGTACTTTAAAGGTCGTAGGAGGAGCAGCAGCAGCTGTTTGTGCTACAGCCATTAATGGAGTAACCTCTGTAGCTTTAAACTTTGCTACAGCACAGAATTTTACAACAACTGTTACTGCAGCACATACATTAGCTAAACCAACTAATTGTGTTACAGGACAAACAGGAAGTATTTTCTTGACACAGAGTGGAGGAAGTGGTACAATGGCTTATAACGCAGACTTCAAGTTTATAGGTGGTACAGATCCCACCATGTCAGCAGCTAATGGTGCTGTAGACAGATTAGATTACATAATAGTTTCTGCTTCAAGTGATGGAGTAGGTGGAGATATTCAAATGATCATTTCACAGGCATATGCATAATGGGTGTATTTCAAAATAATTTAATGGGAGCAGCTGCAGCAGCAGCATCAGCAGGTGGTGGTGATTTCTATACCCATCAAATAGCACATTCTTTACGCATGAGTGATGCTAATAACACTACTTTAAAAATAACAGCAGGTACTCCCACAAGTAGTAAAACTTTTACTTATAGTTGGTGGTGGAAAAGGTATAATGTTACAAGCACTTCTACGCAAAGTAGTAATGTATTCTGTGCAGGAACAAGTGGTGGAGCTTATGTATTCTGGCCCTTTACAAATAATAATGATTGTGTTGCTAATTTTAATTTTACTGGTGGAAACTTTGGAGATAGTCGTTTAACAACAAATATGCAGTTTAGGGATACTTCAGCATGGTATCATTGTGTATTAAGATTTGATAGCACACAGGCAACTGCTTCTAATAGAGTTCGTTTATACGTTAATGGAGTAGAACCAACATATTCTAGTGCATCTGTTCAAACTGATATATCACAAAATGAAGATATATCATTTATGAATCAAGATGGAGTATTACAAGGTTGGGGTGGACTTAGTGGTAAAGGTACAGGGCAAGAAGGTTGTGATGTCCAATTAGCAGAAATAGTTTTTAATGATGGACAATCCTATGGTCCAGATTCTTATGGTGAAACAAAAAATGGTGTGTGGATTCCCAAAGACCCAAGTGGACTCACGTTTGGTAATAATGGATACTATTTAAATTTTGCTTCTAGTAGTGATTTAGGTAATGATGTATCAGGAAATAATAATGATTTTACTACTGCTAATTTATCAGCACACGATCAAATGCTAGACTCTCCAACCTTCAACTCTGATTCTAATGGTGGTAATTTTATGACCTACAATGGAGCATATATGGGAGCAAATAATGCTTTAGCTGAAGGTAATCTACAAAGTACTGGTAGTAGTGCAGGTAACAATTCAGGTACTTTTGGTATGCTTACTGGCAAATGGTACTGGGAATGTAGAGCAGAAACTGTAAATTCTTATGCTCCTACCTTTGGTATAGGGCAATCTGGTATAGGAAATACAGATGGACAATATTATATAATTACATGGCAAACTGCTGCTGGACAAATGTATGGTGGTGGAGGTGCTCCAGTAGGAATGGGTACAATTACTGTAACTAGTACAGGTGTAACTTCTCTTTCTTCAGGAGATATTTTAAGTTTTTGGTTAGATTGTGATAATAAAAAATTATGGATAGGTAAAAATGGAACTATACCTAATTCTGGTGATCCTGCAAATGGAACTAATCCACAAGCAAGTTGGGCTACTACTCCTACAGATAGATATTTTACTGCAACTTGTCAGAATGTAGGTTCTGGTGTAGGTGTATTAAATGCAGGGCAAAATCCTAGCTTTAATGGTGAAATAACAGCAGGAACTAATACAGATAAAAATGGTTATGGATTATTTAAATACGACCCAAGTGGTACAGATTTTGTAGCTTGTTGTGCTGCAAATATTCCAACAGCAGATGCAGTAGACCCTGCACAAACTGATGACAATTTTCCACAGAAATTGTTTAGTCCTTTATTATATACAGGAACAGGTTCTACTAATGCATTAACAGGATTAGGATTTCAACCTGATCTAACATGGATTAAAGAAAGAGGTGGTGCTAATGACCATAAACTTACAGACTCTACAAGAGGAGTTACTAAGTCTTTAGAGTCTAATACAACTGCAGGAGAAGCAACAGATTCAAATGGTTTAACAGCTTTTGGATCTGATGGTTTTACTGTAGGATCTGATGCTGTTTATAATAATAGTTCTGATACTTATGTAGCTTGGAATTGGAGAGCAAATGGTGGAACAACAACTACAGATACATCAGGAGATATAGATGGTGTGTATCAAACTAATGACTGTGGTTTTTCTATAATGAAGTATAGTGGTAATGGCAGTAATGCTCAAACTGTTCCTCATGGTATTACAGTAGGTGGAGTAGCTACTGCTCCTTCTTATGTCATAATGAAAAATTTACCAGATTCTTCTAATAATTGGAGAAACTGGAGTATAGGTTATGATAATGGAGATGCTGATTCATACGCAGAATTTACTACTGGTGCATGGTACGCTAATCAAGGAAGTGGTGGGTTATTTACAGCTAAACCTACTGACACTATGTTAACTCTTACAGATTATTCTGCTATTAATGCAAGTGGTAAAGATGTAATAGTATATAGCTTTGCAAATGTAGAAGGTTTTATTAAATCTGGATCATACGTTGGAAATGGAAGTGGAACTGATGGTACATTTGTTTACACAGGATTTAGACCTGCATGGGTTATGGTGAAAAAAACAACTTCAACAAATAACTGGAGAATTGAAGATAATGCAAGAGATCCATATAATCCTGCATACCACATGCTACTACCAAATAGTTCAGCAGCAGAAGATGCTTATACAGATGGTACAGATTATAACGATTTTCTTTCTAATGGATTTAAGTTAGCTAGAGGTGGAGATGCAGCAAACTGGAATGCAAGTGGAGCAACTTATGTATACTTAGCAATGGCAGAAAATCCATTTCAATACGCAACAGCAAGATAGGAATAAAATATGTGGGCACGAATAGAAGATAATAATATAGTAGAATACTATGATAGAAAACAATCTTTATTATTAAATGATGTACGTTATTCTTCTCAAATATTTACTATATGGACAGACGCACAACGTAAAGAATTAGGTATAGTACCTGTAGTAATTTCAGGATCACATCTTGATACTAAATATTATATAGAACATAATCATTCAGATGCAATAGCAGGAGATGGTAATAGTGTTATAAGAACTATTGGAGTTAAGGCTGCTGATAGAGCATTAGAAGATGTTGATGCAGTAGATGAAGATGGTAATGCAGTATTAGATCAGTATGGTGTACAAATGGTTACAAGAGGTTTAAAATATAATGCTATACAAAAAGTTAAATCACAACAAGCAGGATTTTTATCAAGAACAGATTGGTATATAATACGTAAAGCAGATGCAGGTACAGCTATACCAACTGCTATACAAACTTTTAGAAATGCAATACGTGCTGATGCAACACGAATAGAGAATGCAATTACAGCAGCAACAACTATGGATGAATTTATAGCATTACATACAACAACATATAATGAAGATAATACAGTAGATCAAATAGCAATTACACAATCGTGGACAGAGGAGTAAATAATGGCATCAACCTTTACAACTAGAATAAGACTTAATAAACAAGGAGATGGAGACAATCCTAATTCTTGGGGAACAGTTTTAAACAATGGAGTTATTAGTCTTGTTGATGATGCTATTGCAGGTTATACAACTGTAGCGTTAGGAGCTAATGCTACTGTAACATTATCTGCAGTAGATGGAGGTTCTGATATACCACGTAATGCTTTTATTGAAGCTAATGGTACTGTAGGTGGTGCTCATACTACTATAACAATGGTTATTCCTAATGTTACAAAAGGATATGTAATTAATAATCAAGCAGCATATACAACAACAACTAATGTAATTAAAATAAAAACAGCACCTGGTGATGGACTTACAATTCCACAAGGAGCTATAACACAAGTTATAGTAGACACAGATGGAAGTGTATACTCTACTAATGCAGTAGGTTTAGGATTAGGTACAGCAGCTTCAGCAGACATAGGAGTATGTGCTACTAATGTTGCTGATGTATCTTTAGCAGATTTAAGATATGTAAGAACTTCAGCTACCTCTTCAATAGTAGGTGCTGACTTACATATAAAACAAGGAAGTTTAATTGTAGGTACATCTTCTCGTGCTTATAATCCTATATTAACATTAACAGATGCAGCAAGTATAGCAGTTGATTTTTCTAAAGGTAATAACTTCTTAGTTACTATAGGTGGTAATAGAACATTAGAACTACCTACTAATTGTACTGCAGGTCAATCAGGACAAGTACATGTTATACAAGATGGAACAGGCTCAAGAACTTTAGCTTATAATTCAGCTTGGCAGTTTGTATCTGCAGCAGTACCAACATTAAGTACAGGAGCTTCTGATGTAGATATACTATGTTATGTAGCTCGTAGTGCAACAACAATAGATGCAGTATTATTAAAAAACTTTGATAGGTAATTAATGTCTTCTACAAGTTCTAAATTAGTAAAGCTAGACTTTCAACCTGGTATTAGAAGAGAGTCTACACAATATGCAGAAACTAATTCTTGGTATGATGCTAATAATGTACGTTTTCGTGCAGGTAAACCAGAGAATATAGGTGGATATGAAACTAAAGTATCTGCATCTTTTAATGGTTCAGGTCGTGATCTTGTAACATGGACAGACAATGATCAGTTTAAAAGAGCTATGTTTGGTACAGCTCAAATGCTTTACGAACATAGTGGTGATGAAATATTTGATGTTACTCCTGTATCTTCTAGTGCATCTTTAACAAATGCTTTTAGTGTAGCAGTAAGTAGTAATACTGTAACAGTATCAGCTACAGCACATGGTAGACAAACAGGTGACTTTGTATTCTTTACAAGTACTGCTACTATAGGTGGTAATATATTATTAGGAACAAGTACTTATCAAGTTAGTGTTAATACTGTTAATACATTTGCTATTAATGTAGAAACTACAGCAAGTGCTGCACAGTCTTCTTCTGGTAATGGTCATATACATTATCTATTAAGTACTGGTGTATCAAATGCTGCTACAGGTTTAGGTTATGGTGCTGCATCTTATCAAGCTACTGTATGTGCTTCTGATACTAGAGCATGGAATCAACCTACATCTATAGGAGCTAGTGACTTCTCAAGTGAGATAACACAATGGAGTTTAGATAACTGGGGTGAAGATATAGTAGCTAATAGAAGAAAAGGATCTATTTATTATTGGGATACAGATGCATCTACTACACCTTTAAGAGCTGTTAAAGTATCAGGTGCTACTAATTCTACACCTACTACTGTTGATAGTATTATAGTATCTCCTAATGATAGACATTTAATTGCATTAGGTGGTAATGAGTTTGGTACAACAGCTAGTCCTACAGGAACATACAATCCTTTAACTGTTAGATGGTCTAATCAAGAAGATTATACTAACTGGGTTCCATCTATAAACTCTACTTCTGGTGAAGTTATACTAGCTGATGGTACACAAATAGTAGGAGGAACAAGATCTCGTAATGCTACTAATATATGGACTGATAATTCTTTATGGTCCATGACTTTTGTAGGTCCACCTTTTACTTTTAGTTTTTCACAACTAGGAACTAACTGTGGTTTAATAGCACCTCATGCAGCAGTTGATTATGATGGTAGAGCAGTATGGATGGGTTATGATAATTTTTATGTATATGATGGACAAGTAAGAAGTTTAGATTGTACAGTAAGAAGATTTATATTTGATAGATTAAATATGAATCAAAAAGATAAAATATTTTGTGGAATAAATTCAGAGTTTAAAGAAGTTATTTGGTTATATCCTTCTATTAATTCTACTGAATGTGATAGTTATGTTGTATGGTCTCCTGATGAAAACTATTGGGCTTATGGAGATAGTATATTTACAACCTTTGCAGACAAAACAGTATTTGGAAATACAATAACTACAGGNTTACAAGGAACAAATCCTGCAGCTAATAAGTTATTTAATAATGAAGTACAAGATTTATATACAGCAGATGGAGTAGCTATGTCTTCATTTATAGANTCAGCAGATTTTGATATAGAGTCTGGTAATGAAGTAATGTTTTTAAATAGAGTTATTCCTGATTTTAATTTAANTGATGGTAATTTAACATTCTCAATTAAAACAAAAGACTTTCCTGAGAGTAATGTTTCAAGAGAGAAACCAAATCCACCACATACAGTAACTAATTCAACAGCTAAAATAGATATGAGAGCAAGGGGAAGACAAGGGAGAGTGAGAGTATCTTGTAACTCAGCAGGTACTAGCTGGAAATGGGGTTCTATTAGATTAGCTATTCAACCAGATGGTAGAAGATAATGGCACGTTATCCAGCAGTACCTAAAGCATATGATGCTTTTAAAAATAGTCCTGAAGCTGATAGAGTACATAGAGAAATATCACAATGGGGTGGAGCTTTAGTAAATCAATTAGATACTAGAGATTTACAAGTAGATGCTAAACCTTCTACTAAAATATATTCAGTAGTTACTATAACTGAAATAGGTAGTCCACGTAAAGGTGATATAGCATATGCAGCATCAGCAGGTAAGTTTAAAGGATATGTTAGTACAACAGCAACACAAGCATGGGAAAATTTAAATTGAAGAAGAATGAATTTTTTAAGTTTCTTAATGAGAGTACGTATATAGGTAATATAAACTCAGGACAAATTATACCACCTAACATGTATAATTCACAAGAAATTGTAAAACCTATAGCAGACTCTTCAAAAATAGTGTATAATACTAATAGTAACTTTATAGCAGATAATACTAAACCACAATCAAACTATATGAATATAAGGAATATTAAAAATAATGTATAGAAGGGTTTATAGACAAGAGGGTGGTGGCTTATCTGATTTAGGTTCTGAAGCTTTTATGAGACAGTATATAGATAACTATGTACAAGATTATAATAGACGTAACCAAGGAGAAGTAGCAGCAAAAGTAATGCCTAGACCTGTTCCTATAGTACCACAGAGACCTAGAGCTACAATACCACAAATAGTTAAAAAAGGTATTAGTAATTTAATTCCTTTAATACAAAATAATCCAATGGCAAAACTTGGACAACAAGCTATAAATGCACCTGAGATTGCTCAATTAGAATCAGAATATGGACCAGGTTATACTGGAAAACCTTCTGATGCAAGACATCAAGCTGGTGCTAATGAAATAAGTAAAAATGTAAGTAATCTTATTGATAAAGGTAGTCTTGGTTTAGTACCAGAAAAGTTTAGAGATTTTCTTGGAGATATTGTACCTAATTTAGGAGGAGGAATAAAAGAATTAGGTTCTTTAATATATAATACAGCACCTAATAGATTTGGTGTACCATCACCTATGCCACCTAAAGAAGCTCTTGATATGGCTATAGAAGACGTAAAAGCTAACTATGAAGGAAGTTTTGGTACAGATAATACAAAGACTGCTAGAGAAATATATGAAGATGTTTATAGAGAACAACCTTTAACCAAAGAAGAATTTGAACAAACTTTACCAGAAGGATACAAACCATTAAATTCTACATATGATGCTTATTTTGATACTCCTTATGATGAAAGAGTAGAAACTAGAAAAGGTAGTTATTCAGGAATGCCTATAATATTAAGTCCTGAAAATGCAGATTTTTTTCAAACATATTATCAAGGTCCTGATTCACAATTACATACAAGACCAGAAGATAGAGTAAATGCTTTTCAACCTGTACAAGCACAACCACAAGGACTACCTAGCTTAATGAAAATAGTAAATGAACAACGAAATCCTACACCAGTTGATCCAGATGCTCCATATGGTTATGTAGAATATACACCTCCTTTTTATGGAGGAATGATGATACCACCAGGGGGAAATAAACCTTATATGGTTCCTGCAGATAAAGATGGTAATCCTGTAAACCCAAAAGGTATTTTTAAGGCAACACTATAATGACACCACCTAATGAATTAGAAAAACTTGCAGAATTTAAAACTGCAATACAAAGTAATAAAGGACTAGAGAGGTTAAGAGCTATGCAATATCTACAACAAATGAATAACCAAGGATTAATGGAAATGCCACAGGTTACTGAACAACCTATTGTACAAAGGCAACAAGGTAGCTCTATATCAAGTGGATTAAATACAAATATGACTCCATCTTATTTTCAACGTAATGCAACAGGAGCAAGAAATTTTAATCAATACGATCCTATGAATGATATGTCTGGTGAAAGTGGAATGGAAATAGGAGAATTAAAAGAAAAAGAATTAATAGCTGATCAACTAAGACAACAAGACTTATTAAAGTCTGATCCTAATACATTAGAAAATATAGATGAAGCTGCAAGAGTTATAGTATATGGAGGTGATTCTAGATCTAGATTTAGAGCTCAAGATATTTATAGAGCTAATCCAGAAGCAGTACAAAGAGCAATAGATAATTATAGAAATAATCCAGAGGAAAGAGCAGGTGGTGGACAAGTAGCTCCTGATCAAATGGCTCAAGGATTAGCAGGTCTTGGTAGATATGGTGATAATATGCTTCTCCATATTAATCCTGAAGAGTTAGAAGGATTATCTTCTCTAGGAAAAATAACTTATAATCCTATTACAGGATTGCCTGAAGCTTGGTCACTTAAAAGTTTTTTTAAACCATTTAAACAAGCAGCTAAAAGTGTTAAAAAAATAGCTAAGTCTAAAGCTTTTAGAACAATAGCTCCTCTTGCTTTAACTATTGCAGCACCTTATCTAGCTGCTAGTTTCTTTCCTGCTACATTTGGTGTAGGCTCTTCTGCTCTTATGGCTAAAGGACTAGCTGCTCAAGTAGCTGCTATGGGTCCAGTAGCTTTTGGTGCAGCAACAGCTATAGGTAGTGGACTAGGAGCTCTAGCTGGTGGTGCTAAACCTGGAGATGCATTAAAAGCAGCAGCTTTATCTGGTGTAACTGCAGGTGGTATGAGAGGGTTTACTAATTATATGGACCCAAATATTGATTCTGTATTTGGTCCTACTTATGGTGGTGGTGGAACACAAGCTAAAACACTTGGAGGTTTTGGTGTAAAAACAGGAAGTCCAACTTCATTTAAATCACCAGGTTTAGCACAAGGTTCTCCATCTCAAGTATACAATAATCCTGCTGGACCTGGTAATGCATTAGGTGCACAAAGATATGAAAACTTACAATTAAATCAACCAGATATAACTTCTGGAGGAGCACCAGGAACAACAACTATTGAACCTAGACCTTTTGATTATGGAGCAACAGCAAACATGGGACCTTATGAAGGAAGTTTTACTCCAGCTTCTGAACCAGTTAATTTACCAATACAATCACAAGATGCTGTTGCATCAAACTTTAATCCTGGATATAGCCAAACTACAGGTCCTCAACCTAATATGTTACAAAGAGCAGGTCAACAAATAGTAGATAGTCCTGTTGGTCAAGCAGTATCAGATGCTGGACAATATGTAGCTGATATTCCAATGGGTGATTACAATCTAGGAGAAATAGGTGGAGCAATAGTTGATGACTATAGTACAGGTATGGGACTTGCAAAACTTGCTGCTATAGATTCCATGACACCTGATTATAGAGAACAATATGCAAAGGAAGATGAGCGTAAGCGTCAACTAGAAGAGTTAGAAAAATTAGGTTATAGTGTAGACCTATCTGATGCAGATACAGGATTTAATCAAACAATGATAATAAGAGATTCATCAGGTACAGTTATGCCAAGTAACTTATCCATACAAGATATATTAGATAGAGCTTATGGTAGAAAACCTAGAACTTTATTAGCAGATAAAATATCCTATGCACCAGCTACAGCTAAACATGGTGGATTAATTAACTTAGCACATGGTGGTGAATTTAGTGGTATGGTAGAAGGTGATGGACATGGTATGGAAGATAATGTTTATATGCCTATTAAAGAAGGTAATGAACAAGTAGGAACATTAGCAGTTTCTCCTTCTGAATATGTAGTAGATGCTTATACTATGTCTGCTCTAGGAAATGGTAATGCAAATGAAGGAGCAAAAGTAATGGATGGTGTTGTAGAAAGTGTACGTAAAAAAGCTTATGGTACAATGAGACAACCTAATGAAATAAATGGGTTACAAGCTTTAAAACCTATGATGATGGGAGTATAAAATATGGCAGTATTATCCTCACTATTTGGTAGAAATGAAGTAGCACCAGCAGTAGGTGCACAAATGATTTCTGCAACAGAGTTACCTCCAGAACTTAGACCTTATTATAAAGATATATTAACAAAATCTCAAGCACTTTATAATGATAAAACATCTCAAGGTTATAAACCTTATCAAGGTCCTACACTTGCAGAGTTTACTCCTGAACAACAACAAGTACAAACTGGTATAGCAGGTCTTGTAGGATCAGGAACACCAGTATATCAAGAAGCTATGGGTATGACAAGAGAAGCAGCTACTCCTTTTACAACAGAACAAATAGAAGAGTATATGTCTCCTTATCAACAAGCAGTTACTGACATAGAAAAAAGAGAAGCTACTAAACAATATCAATCACAAGTTGTACCACAATTAGCTTCACAAGCTGCAACTACAGGATCATTTGGTGGTAGTAGACAAGCTATACTAGAAGGTATGGCTGCAGATACACAACAAAGATTATTAGCTGATTTACAAGCTAAAGGAAGTGCACAAGCTTATCAAGATGCTATTAGTAGATTAGATTCAGATAGGTTAGTAAAAGGACAAGCAGCTACACAACTAGCTAATTTACAAGGTAGTCAATTTAAACAAGCAACAACAGAACTATCAGGTTTACAAGCAGTAGGACAAGAGAAACAACAACAAACACAAACTGCTTTAAATGAAGCTTATAAACAATATTTAGATGAGCAACAATTTCCTTATGATACTATGTCTAAATATCAATCTGTTGTAACAGGTGCTCCTATTAGACCTATGCAATATGTTCCACCACAAAAAGCTCAATATGAACAAAGTTTAGGTCAACAGCTTGTAGGTGGTTTAGGTGGATTAGGTAATATCTATGGAGCCTTTACTGGTAGAACTATAGGTGGTCAACCTTATCAACAACCTGCTAAAACTGGTGGTGGTATAGGTACTTTAATTAAGAGAGAAGAAGGTGGTCCAGCAAATAATAATGAAGATAAAACTTTTGAAACAAACTTTGGTCTTACTAAATTTACTGAAGAGGAAGCAGAAACTATTGAACCAGATGCTTATTTAAATTATTTAAGAAATTTCCAAGGACCTTATACTGAAAGATTTAAACAGTCTGAAAAAGATCTTCAAGAATCAAACAAACTTATGGAAAAAGATTTAGCAAGAGACAAGTCTTATTTACAAGCAGATAGAGATAATGCACAATTTAATAGAGAGCAAGCTGCCTTTACAGCTATGGCAAGATTAGGTACTGATCAAGATGTAACAAATGCACCAGGAGGTGGAGTAGGACAGGTATTAACTATGTTAGGAAAAGCAGGTCCTGAGATAGGTGCAGCAGAAGCAGCATCAAGAGATAACATAAGACAGCAAGATAGAGAAGTAGGTAAATTAGAAATTAAATATAGACAAGCTATGGCTTCAGGTAATTTAGAATTAGCTAATACTTATATGGCTCAGTTACAAGCACTATCAGGAGAATATGCAAAGTATATGACAGCTAAAGCTGCAGGTTTAGATGCATTAGGTTTAAATAAAATAACTGGTAGAAAAATTACTGAAGTTATAAAAAATGTAGAAGCACAAACAAATCCAAAGTTTGCACTTTTGTTAACTAAAGGAGCTGCTATATCAGGTCTAAATCCTAATATTAATAATCCTTTAAGAGGAGATAAACCAGGAATATGGACTCAAAATGAAATATTAACATGGGCACAAGATAATGCTCTGCAAAGATTACAACTAGATGCTGCTGCAGGTAAAACATTTGCTAATACACAAATAGCATTTGATAATATGGTAACAACAAATATTGTTAGTTTATTTACTGGTGATGAAAAAGTATTAGATGTTTCTGAAGGTGCTAAAAAAACTATAAATGATGGTATTGTTGATGGTGTTAAAGTACCAAATAGTACTATAGGTAATGCAAAAGATATAATACTAGGTACACAATAAATGGCTATAAGTATTAACTCACAAGACTTTCGTGAAACAGCTCAAGAATTAGATGCTCTTGCTGCTCAGAAGTTATTGGATGAAGAAAAATATAATCAAATACTAACAGCTAAAGGTTTTGATAAGAATGAGTTTAAAGAAGCATACATAGAATATGCTGATACTCCTCCAGAAGAGTTAGATGAACAAGCTCAAATAACAAATATTCCTGTTGTTGATCCTATTATACGTACAGTAGGTAGAGCAGTTGGTGAAGCAGGAAGAGGTATTGCAGATACTACAGAAGATTTCTTTCCTGAGTTTAAAGCTAAAGTAGGCAGTTTTTTAAATACTGCAGGTGATTATGTTCCTGAAGTTGTTAAAGAATATTCTGATCAAATCTTTAATCCTTATCATGGTGATGGTGTGTATGGTAAAGCTGAAGAGATGGTTGGAAATATAGGTTCATATTTTATACCTGCTACTGGTATAATAAAAGGAGCAAGACTTGTTGGAGGTGTAACAAGAAATGCTAAGTTAATTAATTCTTCAGCTAGAGCAGCAAAAATTAATCAAGCTATTAAAACAAATAAAGTTTTAACTAATGCTACAAAGATTAAAGGTAAGTATGGTAGGATAGCTACAGTTGCTAAAAATTTAGCACTCTATGGTACAGCTTTTGCTGCAAGTGCTACAATAGTAGAAGACCCACAAGAGAATGCTGTTAATTTTTTATTAGAAAAGTTTCCTGAATCAACTTTAGCTTTAGAAAGTTTAGCTATTAATCCTAATGATACAGCAGCTCAACAAAGAGTACAAGCTTTTATAAATAATATGGGATTAGAAGTAACTTTTTTTGGAGGATTAAAAGGATTATCATTAACTTATAAAGGTATAAAAGCAGGTACTAAAAAAGTAATACCTACACAATTAAATAAACTTTTAACAGCTACTACTTCAAGAAGAGGAATGACAGATGATGTTTTAGCTAACTTTGTAAAGTATAATGCTGTAGCAAAAAATGCTTATGATACTGCTGTGGTAGAAAGTAGAGAGTTATCTAAATTAATGAAGAAAGATAAATTTGATTCTGTTGAAAACATTGCTGTAGTTAATGAAGCATTGGCTGGAAATAAATCAGCTCTAGCTCAACTGCCTTCTCTTGTTAAGCCTAAAGTTATAGGTATGAGAAAAGAAATTGATGACTTATCTGGATATTTTTTAAAAGAAAATAGAACATCAGGTGGTTTAAAAGTTACTATACAAGATAATTTAAAAACATATATTACACGTACTTTTGAGATGTTTGAAAATCCTTCTTATATTAGAGAAATGAAAAGTGTTCTTAAAAAAAATCGTAAGAATATATCTAACAATCAATTAGATCGTATATCTAATATAGGTATGAGAGATATATCTGATTATTTAATTAACACAATGAATCTTACACCTGCACAAGCAGCAGAAAATATAAATCAAGCATTAAAAAATTATCAAAAAGGTCCAGATGGTATTGGTTCTTTCTTATCTGACTTAGCAGGAACAGCATCAAGTAAAACAGGTTCTACTACAAAAGGATTTTTTAAAAGAAAAAAATTAGATGAAAAAGTTAAATCATTTTTAGGAGAAGTTAAAGATCCTAATCTTAATTATGTTAATGCTTATCAAAAGTTAGCTGTATATAAAGCAGAAGTAGATTTTTTAGAAACACTTGCTAAAGATATGATAGATAGTGGAGCAGCTAAAGAGTCTATAAAAAAAGGAAAGCAAATGTTTGCTCCTGAAGATGTAGGAAAGTTTGAATTAGCAAATGATGTTGCTCAAGAAAGATTGGCTAAAATTTTTGGTAAAGGTCCTATTAATAAAGGTTCAATAAAAAATCCTTTAGAAGGATTATATATAGATCCTAATTATAAACAAGCTTTAAAAGATGGGTTACAAGCTATTAATCCTACAGAAAGTAGTGCAATGAGGTCATGGCTTGCTTTAAAAACAACTTCTCAATTAGGTTTAACTGCATTAAATCCAGCTACACATGCTGTTAATGTATTTGGTAATAATATATTTATGGCTGCTAATGGATTTATTCCTGGTACAAGAGGTGCAGTAAATGCTGCTACATTTGTTGGTTCTAAACTATCTGGTTTAACTACTAAAAATCTTACACAAAAATGGAATAGATATAGGGAATTAGGTATTACAGGTAGTGATGTTTTAACAGAAACTATTAGAGCTAACATAAAACAAATGTCACGTGGTATTAATATGTATGATAAACCTTCAGTAGCTAGAAAACTTTTAACTTCTCCTTATAAAGTTACAAAAAAAACATTAGGTAAAGTTATAGATACATATCAACTTGAAGATGATATATATAAAATAATGCATTTTGAAAACACAATAAAGTATTTATCAAAAGCTTTTCCAGAAAGATCTTTAATTGAGATTGAAGAAATGGCAGCAAAAAGAACAAGAGATTTAATGCCTAATTATTTAATTGCTCCTAAGTTTTTAAAAAAATTAAGGAATAAACCTATAGGAGATTTTGCTACATTTGCTGCTGAGTCTACAAGAGTCGCTAAAAATCTAGTTGCTTATACAGTTGAAGATGCACTTAGTGGTAATCCTGAATTAATGTCTTTAGCTGCTAGGCGTTTAGGTGGAATGACTATTGCAGGTTTAGGTGCAGATGTACTACAAGCAAAGTCTCAAGTTATGATGGGCATATCAGATGATGAAAAGGAAGCTTCTTATATAGTAGGACCTTCTTTTAATTATAATGTTCCTCAATTTTATTTAAGTGGTGTAGAAGATTATAAAGGTAAAAAGGTTATAAGAAGTGTTTCATCAGGCAGTTTAGATCCATTTAGTTTTATTAAATCAGCAGCTAGGTTTACTCATAAAATATTAAATGATGATGAGATGTCATTAGAAAAAATAAAAAATATACGATATGAACCTGAACTTTTTAAATTAGGTATTTCTATGGTAGATAAAACTTTAGCTCCTTTTTTAGGAACATCTATAATAACAGATTCATTAGTACAAGCAGTAAAAGATGTAGATGAAGGTAATCCTGGAGCTGCTGTATATGGTGTAGGTGAAGCTTTACTTTTTCCAGGTGTAAGAAAATTTATACAAAATAGAGCAGAGTTTGAATCTCAAAAAGGTTATATTCCTGAAGGAGAAAGAACAAAAGGAAGATCAGATTCTTTAATATCTACTGAATATAAAGGAGTTCCTGGACAAACAGACTGGAAAGCATTGCTAGGTTTTAAAGTTAATCTACAAGATTTATCTTCTTCTGTTAAATATAATATAGGTTATGATTTAAATAATATAAATAAAAATAAAAAACTTTCTCAGTTATTAAAAGGTATAGATGGTCCTATACTTAAATTAAAAAAGTTTGGTAGAAATTTTGCAGGTGATAGAGCTGTTACTACTGAACAAGATTTAAAGAACGCTAAGAAATCAGATGAGTTACGTATATTAAGAGATGAAAAAAACATACGTATGTATGTAGAAGCTTATAAAACTTTAGGTTTTTCTATGGAAGATATTGTAAAGAATTTAAGAAATAATAATAATATAGATATATTAGTTAATATAGGATTAAATATGCATACACCTTCTAAGTTAACTTCTAGTGATATAGACAATTATCAAAAAAAATTAAAAAAATTAGGTATAAATTTACCAGTAGAGTACTTTCAAAAAATGGATGAAGCAACAACAGGTTCTAAAATAAACGAAGAGGATTAAGACAATGGAAGATATGACTATGCTTTGGAATGCTATACTTACATTAGCTGTAGGTGCATTCTTATGGTGGATTAAAGGTACAAATAATTCTATCAATGTACTAAGAAGAGATTTAAGAAACCATGCTTTAGAAGATGCAAAAACTAGAGAACATCTAGCAATTAATTATGCAACTAAAGCTGAAGTAAATAGTGAGATAGGAAAGATACTAACAAGATTTGATAAGTTAGAAGCTAAACTAGATAGGTGGATGGAGAAACATTAATGCATAAAAGATGGATATACTTTACTGAAGATGAGATGAGATGTAAAGGTTCAGGTAATGTACATATGGATGAAGACTTCATGACTAAGCTTGTAGCTATACGTGAGAAACTTAGTGCACCCATGACTATTACATCTGGCTATAGAGACCCTGAACATAATGATAGAGTAGGAGGATCTAAAAGTTCTGCACATGTAGAAGGTAAAGCTGTAGATATAGCGTGTTATGGAGACAAAGCTTTTAAAATTATACAGTTAGCTATTGAAGAAGGGTTTACTGGTATAGGTGTGAGTCAAAAAGGTCCTCATGGTGCACGATTTATTCATTTAGACACTATGGATATTAGTCCCCTTGTTGCTAGACCTTGGGTGTGGAGCTACTAACATGTGGTTCTCTAGGGTACTATGGTATACCAAAGGGTGTTAGAGGGCACTCCTGCCTCACTACAGAGCTAAAATATTTTAAAACAAAGGAATAAACCATGAGAATAGGACAAATAGCAGTATGGTTGCCAGTAGCACTAACTATTATTGGTGCAAGTTATGGTATGATAAACTTTGTTAATAATCTTAGTGGTGTAACTACAACTACTGAAAGAGAACTAGCTATACTTAAAGAGAAAGTAAACTCTATTGATAGTAAGTATACTATAGAAGTAAAAAATATTAATGATAAATATAATACTGCTAGAGAAGAACTTGTTGTAGAGATTACACAAGTAATAGAAAGAGTAGCATTAATGGAGGGTATTGTTAGATCTTCAGAACAACAGTACTATACTCTTAAAGATACACTACAAGATCAGAAGCATGACATACAGGAGTTAAATAGATTACTTAATGGAGGGTACTAATGCCTACATGGAACAGAGGTCCTTTCTGGGTAGCTTTATTTATATTTATAATTGTTATTGCATGGTCTGTTAAAAGCTCAAAAGCTATTAATGAATACCTTAATGACTCTGGTAATCATTGTAGTAGTGGATCAGCAGAACCTTATATAGAATTACGTAAAGGACAATCAGGTAATAGTTATCCACATTCTTATACTAATAATTATGATGGAGAATCAGAAGATTATGCTATAGGATTTAGATTTAGATTTCAATTAGGATCTAGTTGTACTAAAGAATATAAAAAAATGATGCAACAAAACATGAATTTAAAACAAGAGTTAGAATTATTAAAACTTTGTTCTCGTTATAGAGATTTAGATTTAGGTTCTAGCTTTGCTACTGTAAGGGAGAAATGTAAACATGTCAGAAAAAGACAAGTTGATACTGAAGAATAATCCAGACTGTAAATGTAATGAATGTAAGTGTGAGGTTAAAGAAGAAACTTTATTAACTAAACTTATTAAAGTATTGTCTACTTAAACTCACATAGTTCTATAAGTTTATTAACTTTATCTTTACCTAATATTTTTAAAGACTTAACAATACTTAGGTCTACAGTCTCAGGAGTCAGCTCTACTTCTTTATCATTCTTAACTCCTCTTACCTTAGACAATAACTCTAAAGCTTTTATAGCACTTGTAGCATTACCACTTCTATTAGCATTGTTATATTGTGCTTCTATTTCAGATATAACATCTACATTTGTTTCTAGTGTAGACTCAAGCTCTTCTATACGTTCTTTAATCTCTTCGTTATTTAGTAACCTATGACCTTGATTTGCAAAAGCTTGAGCACTACTACCTGTATAACCTGCAGCTCTAGCAGCTTCAGTAGCATTTCTATGTAGTATATAAGCTTGAGCAAAGCGTTCTTGTTTCTCATTAATAGCCATTAAATTTCTTGCTCTCTTTCTAATCTCCAAATATTCTCTTGTTTATTTTCATTTAAATCTGGATTAACATTAGGTGTAATCTTCCATAAGTTATCTCTACGATCTGTAGTATCACATTTTCCATCAACAATTTCAATGTCTTCAGGTTTATCTTTATCAAAGTCTATAATGTTATCATAGTAAGGACCTACTTGAGTTTGAAATGTATACGAGAGCATACGTTCACAGTTCTCTAAACTTAAATCTTTAGAGTAAGGTGCACTCTCAAATGTAGTACACTCCCCACGAAAACAAATGAGGAGTATAGCTACATGAAATATCTCAAGCATTATCTAACAGCCCAATGAAACAACCCTGCAATAAGTCCTGTTACTACTCCATAGTAAATAACATATGTTAAAGTAGTATCTTTATATTTATTATATAAATATTTTATATCATTAATCATTAAAATTTAAACTCCTGTTCAAAAAAGATAATACCATCATCATCTATATTAGTATCAAACTGATTAAGATCTTTACCAGTTTCTCTAGTCCAACCAAACTTGATAGTACTACCACTTACTTGTTTATACTTACCAAACAATCGCATTTTACTTTTCTGATCTTCATCCATATCGAAGTAGTATCTGTATCCTGCAGACCATCCAGGTAATGTACTAAACCCTTTAGACTCAGTAGCTTCTGCTTCTTTAGGCATTGTAAAAAATATAGAACCTATGACTATTAATGAAAGGACAAGGCATGCAATAATGTACTTGATTTTTTTCTTATTTTTCTTGGTAGTATCTTTAGATTTCTTAGCCATTTAATTTCTCCTTGTAAAGTATTAGCAGATGAGATCCACTCCCATTCTGATTCATTGTATGGAAACATAGTTTAGTTTAACCTTTTAAATTTATCGTAACTCCTAGCACCTGTATAACCAAGATAACCTACACCAAACAATGTAATAATAGGTTCAGGTATAGCTGAGAGCCAGCCATGAAAACCTTCTATTAATCGTAGTGCAAGTTCAGGATTAAAAGCATGAACAAGAGCCATTGGAATTGATGTTAATATTAATAAGTACACTACATATAAAAATGTAGGTCTTGCTCTGGATGTCCAAGGATCTTTTGACTGAGCTTCAGCAAGTATAGCTGATAACTGATGTTCTACTTCTTTTAATTTTCCTTCTTGTGCTTGTTGAATTAGCTGTAACTTAGCAGCTTCTCTAGCTTTAGGATCAGGTACAACTCTATCTATAACCTCTCCTACAACAGGCAGTAGTTGTGTTAATAAACTAAGCATGTTAATCTCCTTTGATACATGTCCCTATTATACCTTCTTTTGATGTACAAGTCAAGTATATTTTTAAATCTTTGTACTCTTTCCATATACCTTTCATTTTATTTACCCACCATTTATTATCAAATAAAGAAACATGTACATTCTCTCCCTTATATTTACCTGTAGTAAATGTTTTTAAAGCAGGTTCACAAGATATGTTTATAAAGACTGTTGAACTAGATAGACTAAATATCTCTCGTATTATCCAATCTAAATCTTCTTCAGGTATATGTTCTAACACATCAGTACATATTACCATGTCATGTTTTTTAGTAGGTAGCTTATCATGTTCTGGTACACCTGGATCATATAAGAATAAATCTTCTATACCCCACCATAAATGTAAAGGTTTATCAAAGTTAGGTATCTTTCCTTTATGATTAAGATTTTTGTATTGTTCTTTGTAAGGATACCCTTTGCCACAACCATAATCTAAAATAGATTTACATTTATTATATTGTATAATGCCATATATATCTATAGCAAAAGGTATTAAACTTATACCTTGAAACTTAGCATCATCTTCATGTAAATGTTTATAAGCTTCTATTAATTCTAAATACTTTTCAGAAGGTTTAGGTTTTGTAGGTAATACATAGTTATCCATTAAATGTTTCCTCAAATGTTTTTGGTTTAGGTTGTAAATTCCATAGAGCAGCTACCAATGTACCTTTACCATAGAAATTTAAATTCATTTCCATAGGTGGATTAGCAAATGTTCTTTCACAGTCTTGTGCCATAGCAAGAAGTTCTCCTGTAGTCCAATACTGTGTATCTCCTATACCTACTTTAAAATATTTAGGTTTAGGTTCTTCATCTTCAGCACCTGTAGTTTCTTTCTGTTGTTCTTTAGTAGGTTCTTCCATGCTACAATCAAATCCAAACAAGTCAAAGTGTCTGAATCCCATAGTATGAAAGATACCTAAAGCTCTCATAGCAGCACATGTACCACCTGTAATAAGAGTAGCACCTTGAGGTATACCTATAGCAGGATTAAGAGTAACAGAATTATTATGTACTGCTTTCTTCTGTTCTTCTGGATCACGTAATGATTCTGTAAATGCATGCCATCCATGTATTTCTGCACCTTTAGATATTAAATGTTCAGTAACAGAAGGATCAGTCATGGAAGCTACAAAGAATTTAGTTTTCTTTTCTACCTTTTTAAATAAATCTTTTCTTACTACACCATGTGTACTTGTACCTGTAATAGGTCTAGGGTCTAGTACAATACATGCCCAAGGAAGTATACCATTATTAATAAGTGTAGGATAAGAATGTTTAACACATACAATTTTACTATCAGGATTATTTTTTATATGTGCTTTTAATTTAGGTATATTTAAATAAGGACCACCTGATACAAGTGTAACATTACCTTGATGCATAGGAAATTTACCTAGCCAAGTCTTTATAAGTTTTAAATTAGTTCTAATGTTATCCCTAATAAAATCTTTAGGTACACAATCTCTAGGATGTACTACAATAGGAACACTTAATAAACCTTTAGGTATATCTTGTAATTTTTTATCAGTAAGTATAACAGTAAGATGTGTAAAACCACCACCTCTTACTTTATCTTGAGAAGGTAATACCCATCTACGTACTCCATCTTTTTTTCCTTTAGGTAAACTATCAAAAATTTTATTTGTTCCTTGGTATTGTTCAGGAGCATTTATTTTTTCTTCATCTTCTCTAAAGAAATTATCAATAACAATAATAGGATTATGTTTTAAATTATCATAGTCACTTCTTGTAGTAGCTATACTATTACCACCACCTATTAAAACAAGATCAGCATCTAAATCTGTACGATCTTTTAGTATATCTTTTGAGTTACCTTTCCCTAACTCAAATGTAAAGACTTTCTTTTTCTCCATCATCCTAGCCCTGAAGTCTTGTAATCTTTTTATAACAGCACTCTGAGTATTGTGTGCTTTAAGATTAAATTCTTCTGAATCTGTTTCTAAAGTACCATCTTCAAATAAATCAAACCCTCTATACAATAGTTCATCTTGACTTTCAAAAGCAGCAAGAGCCATTTCAATAGCACGACCACCATTCCATGTCCCTACTTCTATTATAGACTTAGGTTTATATTCTCTAATAACATCAGCTAATTGTTTATATCTTGTAGGCATAATGTCTTGAGATGTTTTATCTTCTGATAAAGCAACTAATCTATTACCATCATTATCTCTAATAGGATTAAGACTTATATTTTCTATACCTTGAAAGTGTGTAATGTAATCTTTAATTTGTTCAACAGATTCTATATGCATACCATGAGCTTTATAAATATTTAAAAGCCTTTCCATTAAGAAAGAGTCATGCCATTCTCTGTACTGTAGTAGTTCTCCTGAGTTATAAGCACCACGTAAGTCACCAAGTAAATCAAGAGCAGGTTTCTTATTTAAATTAAAAGCCATGAAAGATGTATCAAGATACCTAGAACCATCAGGATAATCTCTTACACCTGAATAAGCTATATCACAATCATCATTTAACATATTAAGTATGTCTTCAGGTACTAATCTTTTTTGACACATAGAATCAGCATCAATCCATATCAACCAACCTGCATCTTTAGATTCTTCTGCTAATTCAAAAGCTTTCTCAGTCAAAGCAAATACTTTATTGCACCATTTAGTAGCATCTAATTTCCAGTTGTAAGGAATTTGTCCTTTCTCTGTACCATCATGTGTTATATTTACTTCTTTAAATAGTTTATAATCTTCTATCTTTTCTAATTTTCTAAAAGATACTGAGTTATTTTCTAGTATAGAATAGTTTTTTAAATCTAAATTATGATAGTAACATGTTACATTTATATCAGGTTTCCAATTATCTTTAATTGATTTAAGTAAATGATGTCCTGCAATTTTATAAATATCTTCATTAAAAGAAGTAACAAAATTTATCTTCATATCATGTAGTCCTTATCCATTTTAATTATACCTTTAAGCTTTAAGTAGTCTGCATCATTACACCATTCAACAGCATACTTACCTTCTACTTCTCCTCTTGGTTTCCAATCTTTAAACCAAGGACCACCTGTAGTAAAGTGTACATTCTTTGCATCCATGTCTGGTGGTGAATGACCATCTAACCAATTCCATTCTTCAGGTATTCTACCTATGTCTGCTTCTTTATCAGGCAACCAACCAAAGCCATGTAACCATCTACCTGTTTGTGTATTAACTACTTCAGGTGTAAGCTTTCTATTCTCACTATGTCCACAATTAAACATTATAAGACTAGACCAATTCTTTCTGTTGTATTGGTGTTGTTCTTTACCATCCATTTTTGTTTTATTTTTTGGGTTGTAGTCATGATGAACACACCATACAGGATAGTAATCCATATCACACATTTCAAATAGCTCATTTACATCAGCACGTAAATACATATCTGAATCCATAAATAAAGCTTTACCTTCATATAAATTTAAAGCAGGTACTAAAAACCTACTAAAGCTAAACTCAGTTGAGAAAGGTCTGCCATCTATAACATCATAAGGCTGTCCTTTTATTAACTCAGACTTACGTTTGTACATTCCTGTAAGTTCTAATAGATCTTTTCTTAATGGTACAACACGTATGTTATTACCTGATATTCTTTCTATGGTAAACTTTAAAACTTCATATGCTGTATCTTCTTTGGGGTCATACCCTATATAAACTGTATTCATTTTATCTCCTTATTATGAGGGAGCGAAAGGAAACAAAACACTCCCTCAACTTTAATGTAATTATGCCATAGTTTAATTTAAAAGTCAAGAACTTTTATAATCTACCTACTCTATGGTGAAGAGATAATAACTTCTCTTCTACTTCTTTATTAGGAGGTGAAGCATATTTTAAATAATAAGCTATCACCTTTCTAATTAATTCAACATCAGCAGTAGCTATTGCAGGTTTACTTTCTTTCATTATATATCCACCAACTCACATACCCCTGCAGTACATGCAAGTTCTTGTGATCCTTTCGTGTTATCTTCTTTTTCAAAGTCTTTTAACTTAGCCCAGTTAATACTAGAAGGCATAGCTTTTACTAACTCTTTATAAGTTTTCTCATCTATATCTTGATAAGGTGCTTGTTGATATGTATGGTCAGAGAAAGGTAAGAAAGATACACCACTTAGATACTCAAAGTTTTCCCAACACCATGCACCTACTGGAACCCACTCTTCTTCCTTAACACTAATAGTTACAGAAGGTTTATGTTCACACCAATGCTTGGCATATGTTTTCCATATCTCTAACTGTTCTATAGCTGTCATGTCTGTCCTACATACTGAACCTGAAGGAGCTTTCATAGGAAAAGAGAATACAGTAGTATGTTCTGTCTTCATTACATCAGGCTCATTAGGTATACCACATGACTTCATAAACTCAGTCAATGGGTCTTTGTTATCACCTCTTACTGTTCTAATGTAATAAGGATTATGTCTAGCATGTATACCACTAGCACTATCAACTAACTGACTCACAGTACCTGAAGGTTTAACACAAGTAATAGCTGTTGATTGATTGATGTTAAACTTCTCAGCATATTCTTTGTTACACTCTACTGCTACCTTTTTAAGTTTCTCTAATGTCTTAGCAAGTCCTGTTTCTCTGCCATTAAGTAATTCAGAATCCATAATACCAGTAAGAGATACACCAAGTAATCTTTCTTCCTCTGTATTATCTTGCCATACTTTTCTTAGGTAGCCAAAGTTAGTAAAGGTAGATTGTATAGTACCTAGTAAGGTAGCTACTTTAATCTTTCTTGTAAGAGTATTAATAGTATCTCCAGCACGTACTACTATCTCTGTAAGGTTACAAAACTGATTAGGTCTAAGGATAATTTCACTACAAGGATTAGTACCAAAGTCCCAGTTAGATTCTCTTCTACCATTCTCAGCAGCTTTCTTTTGAGCAGATGCTCTACTAAAGATACCTCTCTCACCTGACTTACTTTCATACAAGGACAACCATTCCTTCATGAAGATACCTGGATCAGGTTTCTCTGTATAAGCAACAGAGTTATTAGCTAAAGCTCTCTCTGGATTAGTTGACCACCACTCACCTGTCTTAGCTGTACGTATACGTTGGTCTGATAAGTTAGATAAAGATATAAGAGCTGACCTACGTACTCCACCTACAACTACAACCTCACCTGTCTTACATACTATGTCATGACATTCCATAGAGGAAAGTTTTCTACCTCTTGATTCTTTAAACTTAGTAATAGTAAAGTCAAACAAATCTACCAAAGGTTGAGGACCACTAGCTCTACCACCAAATGTTTTAAGTCTAGCACCTGCAGGTCTAACCTTAGATACATTTATCTTAGGTACTCTACCTGTGTATAGGTAAGCTATCAAATCTCTATAGGCTCTTGCCCATCCATCTTTAGAATCAGTAACAGAAACAACACTATCTATGTACTCAAACTCTACATCAGGTACAGTAGGTAGCTTGTCAGCATACTGTCTCTCAACAGAGAAGCCTACACCAGTACCATTCATAAGAATATATAACACCTCATCAAATGCTCTTGGGCTATCAATAGGAATATAAGAACAGTTATAACCTGATACATGTTCTCTATCTAATGCTTTACCTGCAGTCATAAGAGCTCTCATGCTTGGCATAACTTCAAGAGATAAAATAGATTCTTCTATTTCATTCCACTCTTTATCTGTAACTCCTCCTTCATAGTTAGTATCTATATGATCCTTAAAGAAAGACACAAGTCTTCCTACTGTTTCACTCCATGTTTCTCTTCTACCTTCTTCTTCTATCCATCTAGAATACCTAGACATGTGAATGAATGATTGGTACTCAGTAGGTAAATAATTACTACCCATTAATGATGCCATCTATTTTTCCTTTCCATATTTCTTTTCTAATATTAACTCTGCATAGTGTATTACTTTTCTAATATCTTCTATACCATTTTTTGTTTTGTGTCTAGTTATATACTTTACTATATTACCTTCTAGAAAGTCAAGCTTATTTTCTACAATATAATCTACAGGTTGTATAACACAATCTTTATAATGACTACCACCTATTTGTTTATCAGTAGCTTTACCATACTCATACTCATGTGTACCTTCTATTGCTTTTTCTTCTTGATTTTTTCTATACATATATTGTTCATAGCTCTCACGACTTGTCGAGAACTCTTCTGATTCTTTGTCTGACATATTTTATTTCCTTTGAATTAATTACTTTAATTGCGAAACTTCTTGTATAGTCTGCATCCATACCTGCATTCTCACAGACATACTCAAAGTTATCACACGTTACACCAACACTACAGAAGAACCAAGCACGTGCATGTTGTCTCTCAACACTTGTACGTGATGATTCTACTATAGTCTTTTCTTTTGTTGCATCTAACAATGCTTGAAAGATAACAGAAATAAATAAGATTCTTTCAGGACTTGTAAAAGTTTCTTCTTCTAACTCTGTTATTAATTCAATGTACTCTTCATCCATTTTATTCTTCTTGTGCTATCTCATCTCTAAATGTATCTATTAACATAGACGCAGCTTCGTCTGCTTCAGCAGCTAACTTTACTTGTTTAATAAATTCATCAACTACTTGTCCATGTTCTCCTATGCCACTAGGATGTTTTAAGTATATACGTGCATTAGTAATAGCTTTATCTCTTTGAGATTGAAACTCAGCTAGTGCTGTGTCGTACATTGCTTTTTTAATTGACATTTTTTACCTCCTTTCTTTCTACAGGTCTAAAAAATTTACCACCTATATAATTATTATAATATTTATTATTGTCTGAACCTTCAACACAATCAGTTAGTACATTATACTTTACTTGATAAGCTAACTCATAGTACTTTAAACTTCTTTTGTTTTTAAATTCATCAATCACTTCAAACTTAAAATTTTTCTTACCTACTTTTTTTATATCTTCTTTTAAATATTTTGAAGAACCCATATAAGATTGCCATCTTGATTCTCGTTTTGACTTGCCAATAAAGTATTGTTTACATCCTATATATTTCTTTTCTGTTTGTAAATTAGTAATGATATAAACAAATCCAAACTTATCTAAGTCAGGAACAAAAAGTTTTTTAGTTCCATATTGAACCCAATGACTTACCATTCAGTTATCTCCTCCACATTAGGTTCTTTTTTAACTTGTGTAAGATACCTCTTACCATTTGAATAATTAAAGACACGTAATCCCTTACCTTCATTAGCATCACTCCAACAAGTACGATTGTGCGAACAGTACAAGCAACCAATAGCAAGCTTACGATTACCACTAGCCCCATCAGGTAGATCACTATAACACCTGTCTGGTGGAGAGTCTTTCTCAACAGTTTCTTTAAGATATTTAATTCTTTCTTTAACATTAATCATCTCCATTGAATGAACACGAGTTAAACAGATGCTTCCATGTTGTTTATCTATAGCTAAAAAAGCAGCTTCATCTACACCATTACCTTCAGCATAAGCAGAGATTTGTGCTATGTATCCAAAGGGATCATCAGTAGCTAGATTATCATTAGCAAACTTTTGAAAACTTTTACCTGATGCACTCTTACAATCAACCAATACACCATCTATCACACAGTCTTGATGTCCTACAATACCATGTACATTAACTTGTTTCTGTAAGTCAGTTACCACATGTCCAGAAAGTCTAGCTAAAAGAATTAAGACATCCTCTAACAGATGACCATACAAAAATTTAATTCTTGTGTTAGACTCTAAAGGTTTAGGTTCCTCTTTAGAATTTTTCTCATACCATAATTGTCTAGCAGGTTTGCCTATAGCAGATAGTCTTAGCCTACCTCTTTCTCTAGGTTTCTCATTAAGTAAACCTTTCAATGTTTTCTTTACACTCTCTGTAAAAGAGTTTAGATGAGCATCAACTTCTTCTTCTTTTAAATTTGAATCAACAAGAGGATTAAATAAATCATACATATCTTGTACTAAAGTATCAATAGTTTTCATAATAGAAATGGGAAGATAAACTATACCTTCCCATCCTTTCCTATTTAATTGTTATGCAAAATCTAAGTCAGCATCTTGCTTGCTTTTATATCCATCTTCAACTACATCAAAGTCACTAAGCATGTCATCATCTAATGACTCAGGTGCAGGAACAAAGTTTACAATCATTACTGCTTTCAAGTCACCAAATGTACCATAAGGTTTATGCTCATACGTAGTGTACTTTACATTAACTAATGAACCATTACCAACTTTAGCTTCTGTAAAAGGAAGCTTGTCAGCACCTACAACTTTAGGTGGATCTTTCTTCTCTCCTGTTTTACCCCATGTAGTCTTAGCTTTTATAGTAACAAAGTTACCATTCTCATCACCTTTATTCTTAATAGATAGCCCATCTTTCTGAGCTATAGCAGTATTCTTTTCGTCAAGGTTACATACATCAATACTCCATTCACCTTCCTCTTTAAATTTAAAGTTAGGTTTAATTATATGTGCCCAGTTAGCTGTTCCTTGTATTACACTCATACGTGTACTCCTTTTCTGTTTATTAATAAAAGAATTATGACATGGCTCTTTAATATTGTCAAGAGTTTTATTCATAATAAATGTATTATTTAGTTTTAATATATAACTCATCTCAATTCTTGAGATAAGGTCTTGTTTTCCTTGATGTTTTCTACCCCATGTTTTGTAGTTAGCATCTCTGTAGCTTTCTACTCTAGTGCTTTTATCTACAACTTTGTCAGTTAATTCTACTAACTCTTTTGCGATACACCATACATAGTCATGCTCTCTTTCAAATACAAAGTAATCACAGTCACCATAAAGCCAACCTTTCTTACCTATTGTATTTAGAAACTCAACAACAATCCATGCGTCATCAAAAACTCTTTGTTTATTACCTGTTCTTCTAGCCTTTACATCTACACTAACTGTCTTGTTATCTTTAGTAAGATATAAATCTATATGTTTATATATGTTAGTGTTATCATCAGCTATCTCAACTGTATATCCATGCTCTTTAACAGTCTTTATAAAGTTATTTTCTACCTGTATACCTCTTGTTATATACTGAGCATGATCTTTTCTTCCTTTAAATTCTTTAACTTCCATGTTATTCTCCTTTATAATATTTTACTAATCTTTCTGCTGATTCTAAATCATCTCCTATACTTCCTTTAGAAACATTGCAGGAGTTACATAACCACCCTCTAATCTTACCTGTTATATGATCGTGATCTAAACACCACACATTTTTTCTTTTAGATTTATGTTCTCTAGGTTTATAAGTAGAAACATCTACAACTATTTTATTTGTTTTTAATTGTTTTTCATTTCTTAAACATACAGGACAACAGTAATTTTCTTCAGGAAGTTTAACTTCCCTTCTTCTTTGCTTATACTTTGAATTTCTTTTTGATTCGCAACTCTTACAAACTCTTGATAATATTCCCAAATTATCAGTCATAAAACTTTTAATTGGAAAGTTCTTAAATGGTAAAGTTTTTTTACAGTCTTTGCATTCTCTGGTATCTGTTTCCAAATCATAAACAATATCTTTCTCGTATGGAAATAATATTAACTGTTCGTTTAGTGTGTCTCTGCCCATGTCTTACCTACCTTCCATTCACTATCAAGAGGACACTTCATGTGTAGCTCTTTCTCTGTATCTTTCATAGCATCTTTAGTTATCTGTCCAAACTTTTTAACATCTGTGTTTAGAACTTCAAACTGATACTCATCATGAATACTAGCTACAAGTTTAGCATCAAGCCCTAGTGTTCTTACTCTTGTCATTATATTAATAAGCCATATCTTACATACAACTGCTCCTGCTCCTTGTAATAAAGTATTCAATGCACTATGTGCACTACGTATATGTAGTAATCTACCATCTATACCTTTAATCTTTCCTTTAGCTGATGCTTTAGTTACACCATCACGTACTCTTTTTAAAGCTGTCATACTTGATAAGAAATTATCTATTAATCTTTGTCCTTCTTTAGCACCTTCTCCTACTATCTTTCCTATTTTAGCAGCACCTGCTCCATACATAAAGGCATATATAAAAGTCTTTGCCTGGTCTCTATCAGTTAGACCTGCCATCTTCATGTTGTGTGTATGTATATCACCTGTTAATAGTATGTCTGTAAATGTAGTATCATTCATGTAGTGAGCTAAACATCTTAACTCTAATCCACTAGCATCAGTACCTACAATAGAATGAGTAGAGGTATCTTCTACTGTCCAACAATCTCTACACTCTTTACCATAAGGTGAACGTACTGCAGGTATTTGTGCCATGTTAGGAGAGTTGTGAGACATACGACCAGTAATAGTTTTAAGTGTCATTACTCTACCATGTACTCTACCATCATTATCATCACATGCTTTTATCCATGACTTAATTTGTGCTATACGTTTCTGTAATAGAAAATACCTAGAGAACTTTCTTGCTTCAGGCATATCTATTGTATCTAATACAGCTTCATTAATAATGATATTACCTTTATCTGTATGTTGTTTAGGTTTCCATCCTATTTTAGATAATCTATCTGCTATCTGTTGTCTTGAACCTATATTAAATGGTATGTATTTTGTTTTTGTTACTAACTCTACTACAGTAGGATCAAAATGTTTAACAGACCACGTAACTAATTCAGTTGCTTCATCTTGTAAAAGATTTAATAAGTTCATAGTTTTTTTCATGTCTAAATAAAAACCATTACGTTCTTGTTTGTTTACTATAACTCTTACATCATGTTCTATCTTAATAGAATAAGGTGAAAAGTTTTTTCCTTCTTTCTTCATCTCATTTAATAACTGATGTGTTATATTAACATCTTGTTTACAATACTCTAACATGTCTGGTGTGTACACTTCAAAGGTATCAACATCTCCTTTAGGAAAGCCTAGTCTCTCTCCCCATGCTTTTAAAGAATGACCATCACGTATAGGATAAAACAACTGAGACAATACAAGTGTATCTAAAACTTGATCAGGTTTAATGTTAGTACCTAGCAATCTATTACACACAGGTGCATCAAAAGATAAACCATTATGCATAATAAATTGCTTGACACCTTGTGCCCAAGACTTGAACTCAGTTACCAAGTCTGGAGGAAAAGGATAAACCCTCCCTGAGTCTATGTCTTTAGCCACAATACAATGAACCTTAGTTGCATTCAAGCTGTCTGTTTCTATATCAACTATTGCTCTCATCATCTTTCCAATCATACCAATACTCATTATATAATATCATGGGAGTTCTATCACCTACCCATACATTAGTAATATTAAACTGAGCATATTCGTCTGCTTCTTCCCAAGACATACCATCTCTTTCTCTTAGTATCTTACATATCCTACTATAAGAATATACAAGTAAAGGTGGTGAATTAAATTGTTCTCCTTTTCCTATAATAGCTTTATCAAAACCATCTATAGAGACAGCTTCAGCATCTAGTCCACACCAGTTACACTCTTCACCATTACCTACTTCTAACTCTTCTTGTTCTGTATGACAATAATGTTTCCACATTAAAATGGTGCCTCCTCTCCATTGTTATTATCTATTTCGTAAGGATTGTCAATCTCTTTCATACGACCAGTCTCTTTATCATAGTAAAGATGTGTAGCTACACCTGTCTCACCAGTATATCTATTCTTTAGAATACGTATGGTGGTAGTGTTAGAAGCTACCTCATCATCTGCTTGTTGATTACGTTCTAATCCTATCACACTATCAGATAGATGTGCTATAGATGCAGAGCCACGTAGATGTGAGAGAGTAATCTCTTTACCATTCTCATGTCCTGCATCACCTGAAGGTCTACGTAGATGGGATACTAATAGTAATCCTACACCTGTCTGCTCTACTAATGAACGTAGCTTAGTCATCAGTACATCAATAGATTTTCTTTCATCTCCTTCTTCCTGACCTGATACTAGGATAGAGAGATGGTCTAGGAATATCCACTTGCAATCCAATGCTTGTGCCATGAACCTAACCCTTGCAAGTATCTCATCATTAGATGTAGAACCAAAATGGTCAAAGGCAAAGAACCTACCAGTACCTATAGTATCATCAAACCATTTATCTAATTTGTCTTGACTATACTTCTTACGTATCTCATTAATATAGAGTCTTGCATTAGCTTCAACAGACATAATATTAAATGCTGTGTTCTTTGTGTTCTCTTCTAGTGCTAGGATACCTACATTATCTTTTGTATTCTTTAACATATGATGCATCAACTCACGCATGATAGAACTCTTACCCATACCTGCACCTGATGTTAAAGTAATCAGCTCACCAGTACGCATACCATAGGTCTTCTCATTAAGTTTAGCCCAAGGAAATAGTACAGTCTCACAATACTCTTCTTCAAACAAAGTATCCTTTAACTCTTTTAAGTTTACTATACCTGCAGGAGTATAAGTCTTTGCATTCCACCATGCTCTTGAGAACTGCTCACGTTTATTCATCTTGAGATATTCGTTAGCATCTTTATGTTCCATGTGCATGACCTTACACTTGTTAGGTGAAAAGAGTTGGGCTACCTTCTCACTTGCTTCTCTTCCTTGCTTATCCATATCAAAGGATATAACTATCTGGTCAAAGCTATCAAGATATTCAAATGCTTTCTTACAATCACGTAGTGCTGACTGTGCTCCATTCTTTATAGATACACATGCCCACTTACTACCTAGTAATTCGTAGGCAGACATAGCATCTACTTCACCTTCAGTAATAGTAATGTACTTTCCTTTAGGTGCAAAGATATTCTGACCAAACAATCCTGCATTAGTTAGATTACCTTCAGACCACATATCTTTAGTAGCTACCTCACGTACCTTATTAGCTATGTTGTTACCACCTTCATCAAAGTATTTATAGATATGATGTGTGTTCATACTACCTTTTACTTTAACATCTGTATTATATTTATGTGCTGTCTCTTTAAGAATACTACGTTCACTCAACGCACCTAGTGTACCAAAAGTCTTGATAGCATTCTCTAGTCTTATAGGTATTATTTTCTCAGTTTCCATATCATTTCCTTTTTTAAATCTTGTTTCACATGAATAACAATAGCTATGACCATCTGAATAGATTGCCCTTGCATCACTTGAACCACACTTGGAGCATGCTCCTTTACTTATTAATTTATTATCCACATCATTACTCCAAATCTTTAAATGCTTTGTCCCATAAGTCTTCAACAAAGTCAAGTTGGTCTTTCATCATTTCTTTAGCATCTCTTTTAGCATTACGTTCTGCTTCATTTAAATCGTAACCATCATCAAGATACTCACGTAGAAGTTCTTTATATATTTTATTATATTCTTTATCCCATAAATTAATAGGCATATTAGTCCTTTCTTTTGTATGCTCTTGGGTCATCAGACCATACGTGGTCTTGAAAATGTGCAGGCATATCACTACCATCATCATGTTTATATTCAGATAGTTTAGGTGCTATACCAAAGGCATCTTTCATATCATCTATTAAATCTTCAAGTTGTTTTAAATCCCATGCTCTAACAAATCTAATATCAAAGTCATCAAAAACTTCTCTACCTGCATTAAATAAATCTAGTAAGTGTTTCTTTTGTGCTTCATCTAAAATCATAGCACCATCTTTTTTTATTGCTCTAGCCATTATAGTTTCCTTTTCTTTTTGTTGTTGTTGTAATTCTTTATGTAACCAATCAGTAAATTTATTCTCACTCATCTTTATCTCCTTTTATATGTAAAGCATCAGGATTTTCATTAGCTCTTTCTGCCCATTTAATTTCTTGAAGATGTTTAATACGTATATGAGCATCACGTAATTGCATCTGTAATTCTTTTACATTTCTACGTAACACATCTAATTCTGTTTGTGCCATTTGTTTCTCCTTGTTGCAAGGTGACTAGTCACCCTATTGAACTCTTATTATTTCTAAACCATCATCATCATATTCTACAGCATCAACTCCACTATTAACATATAACTTTTCTATATAATCTCTTGCATCATGTGAAGATTTAAAATACATAACATCACCATTGAACTTTGCTAATGGTTCTAATATAATATCTTTATCTTGAGATATAAAAGCTATTACAAAGTTTTTATTCATGTTCGTACCTTACATTACTTCTTGAAACATGTCAAGTTTATTATCCATCATACGCACCTAAGTTTGCAAACTCTTGTCCCATAATATCAAAGTCAACATCTATCTTATACGCACCACTAGCATACCAATCTGGCATAGGTCTTGTCTTCTCCCACTTAGCTATATCTTTCTTATCATTAGCATAGTATCTTCTGTATGATAATACAGCATTATCTTCTTCTTTATGTACATCTGGCATACATAGTGGGTGTGGTGTACCTTGTCTGCTCATGTGTTCAAAAGCAAAGCCAACATTATCTATTGTTAAGTCCATGATAATAGCTTGGCACTTGTGTATATTGTTATACCTTCTGGTGTACTCAAAGCATAGCTCCATGCCATGTCTCCATAGCCAATCATAATTATGTGCATCATCTCCTGCCCATAGTGTACATGGGTGGTTTCTATGTGCTTCCTTGTATGGTACTCTATCTGCTGAACCATACCTATGCCATACAGAACACAACATCTGTGCAGTTTCTAATGGCATCTTTACTATGTGCTTATCACATTGCATCTGTGCAGATATGATAGGGTCTTTGTCTAATACAAATATGTTCATCTGTGTAACACTCCCAATTTAACTAACACATCTAATTCTTTGTTAATTTTTTGTAATACTTCACGTAAATTATTGTCTTTAAATTCACAAAGTAATTCTATACTATCGTCAGCTACAGAAAAATCTTCCTCTTCCCATTCCTTTTGTTCCTCTTTCCAATTTTTAACATCTTTCTCTGTGCCAAAAGAAATAGTATATGCTTGGTCGTCATGAACTTTTCTAATATATATTTTAGTCATTAGCTATTCTCCTTAAATAATTTCTTTTTTATTACTGCCCATGCTTCTTCTAGTTCTTCACGTTCTGCTTTGTTCTCTTCAGTATCCTCATGGATACAAGTATTAACATAAGATTGTAAAGCAAAACCTACAGTTGTTATTGCATCATCTATCATTATCATTCTCCTTTTGCATTTCACTTTCCTCCTCTATTTCTTTTTCAATTTCAGCAAGGCATTCATAACACATATAATTATCATCACATGGTATACGATTAACAAATCTACCAGAGCCAAAGCTAGTATCTTCACCACATACTTCACATGGTTGTATACCCATTTGCTCTGGAGTTTTAGACCATGTCATTATACATTCTCCTCTGTTTCTATATCTCCAAACCATTCATCAATAGCATTGGCTACATGGCTAGGCATATCATGATTTAGTCGTACTAATTTAGGACTATCATTCCACTCTACATATAGTTGATAGCTTACTATGTGTCTGTCTGTAGTTGGTATTGTATTTATATCTCTACTCATCTTATTAGGCATAATGATACTCCTCAAAAAATTCTTGTATTACTCTCAAGTCTTTGTAAGTATGTTCTTTTAATTTAGATGTTGAAATTTTATCAGCACATTCCACACCATAATACTCTTCATAGTGTCTTTGCTCATCACCTATCCAATTGTCATGCAACATACCAAAATGTTTTTCAGCTAATTGTTTATCACTCATTGTCTAACTCCTCTAGCCACTCCATAGCTCTCTCTATTAGCTCACGTGCTTCTATTGCTTGTGTATGTGCTTCACTAGCTTGTATCTCAGCCTCATTAGCACTATCCACAGCTCTATCTGCATATTCTTTTGCTTGTTGTAATGTATTTGAAACATTACCTATACTGTTTTGTAAGTCATTCATGTTGTTCTCCTTCACTATAGTATTGATTGTCTAAATCTTCTGTTCTTTCTTTATCTTTATTTTGTTTATCAATCCACTTATTATATTCTTCTTGTTCTTCTTTACTTACATCACTTGCTGATACAAGTATATCTTTATTTACTTTATGCATGTCATACTTCCTTTCATTAGTTTCCATGTAGTATTATCTATCACTACAGTTTCTTCATCTATCTTTTTATACTTACTTTCTAGCATATCCCATAGTCCTTTATGTGCTTCAATAAAACTATCAGCATCTAAGTAAGTTTGTATTTCTTTATACTCCACTCATCACCTCCTTATATCCTTCTTGTAACCACTCAGAAACATATTCTTCTTCATGGTCTGGTACGTTGTGTTGTTTAATAAACTCATTAGCAAACTGTTCAGAAAAGTTATACCCTTTATTTAAAAAAGATAATGCTTTATCTCCATACTTTTCTTCTAGTTCTAGTAAGTAACTGTTCTGTAATGCTGTCATGTATTCTCCTTTATTTTATCATCATTAATTATAAAATTATCTATAGCTGTTCTCTCTATAGTAGTCAAGCTGTCATTAGTTAGTACATAATTAAGCAATGCTTTAGCTTGTCCAAATCTATAATGTATATTTGTTTTGTATGTAGTATCTTCTTTCTTTTTAAATGGTATCACATTCATTTCATTATCCTCTCACGTTATATGGGTTACCATTCTCATGTGCTTCAGCTACATAATCTCTCATCATGTTCTCTTCTTTACGTATATCATATTGTTCTTTTGTTATACTAAAGAATGCACCTAGATATTCTTTATTGTTATAGAAATCTATCATATCTCTATAGAATAGATAGCCATACTTAAACTTTCTTACATGTTCTGTATAGACATTATCTAAATCTGTTTCATTTACTTGTGCATACATAGGTTTTAATGTGAGCATTGTTTTAAATGTAGCCCACCATAGCTCATATTTTTTATACTTCATTGTATGTTTCCTTCCATTCTTCTGTTGCTGATATTAACTCTGGATTAGTGTCTAGTATTTCTTTTATGTAAGCATCACCATATTCCCAACTATCGTAGGTCATAGGAGATTTGCATGCAGTATACCACCTAGCATAAGGGTTCTTATCTTCATTGTCTTTGTGTTGCCATGTCTTTAAAATCTTCCATTCAAAGTACATACCACTATCTGTTACTACTCTGTATGTAGCATATGCATTGTCAATGTTTTTTGATTTACCAAATTTATTCTTCATGTTCTTTCCTTTCAATAGGGTGACTAGTCACCTTGTTATGTTACCAAAATGGTAACTGTTAATGTTGTATGATAGATATATCTTTAGTAACTTTAGATGTCAAACCACTACACATCATACAATCTACACAAGGTACAAGTTTCTTAGTACCTCTTGCATTCCTATCAGATAAACAACCCACTTCATTTGGTTGCACCTCTTCATTCTTTTTCCTTACTCTAAAAGTTCTGTATCCTAAAACATTAGCTTGAAACATTTCTTCTGATGTATCAACACTTGCCATAAGATATTTACTATATCCTATATACTCTAAGTTTTTCCATTGGTGCGTGTAACCAGTAGTGCCTAGTGTAAATTTTAATATAGTATTCCATACCTCTAGTGGTACGTGTACTGGGTCACCATACGAGCCAAGCCTTACCTTCTTATAAGCTAATCTTTTCTGCGCTTGCTTGGGTGTTAGTGTTGGATAGTTACCTTTCTTCCATGCTTTGTATATGCTTAGTGGTGCTTGCCATGTAGTAACGTAACATCTTCTATCAACATTAATACTATTTAAACCTTTCTCTCTTTTAGTATCTATTCTTTTTAGTAGTGCTTTCTTCTTAACATTAGATAATATATTAGCATACTTGAGAGCATCTTTAAAAGATAACACCTTACCTCTATGCTTACAATCACCACATATTATAGAGTCTTTGCCTGTGTCTATAGCTACATGTGGTGGCTCATGTTTATATATTATCCATGTCTGCACCTCATCACCTGTCTTTGGATTAGATGAATTGAAGGTAGCAATACTAACTATGTCAGATGTTTCATTAAATATAAATCCATTACTCATTCTGTCCAGTTCCTTTCCTTGCTAATCTCATATAAAAAAATAATAAAGGGTTCGCTATATTAAGTTTAAAGGGTTTAATATAAAAGACTTTATCTTTATAATCTTTAAAGTTTCTCACATTTATTATTGTATAGTTATCTATTATCATTCTGTTCAGTTCCTTTCTAATTGTAAGGTGACTAGTCACCCTATCTTTTAAATAAAATATATATAACTAATATAACAGTATCAATAACTATATTACTAGCTACTAATATTTTAGTACTAAATTTAGCACCATCTAATATAGCTTGGTGTTCATGTCCACCTAGTGCCATGAATAGTATTAAAAGAGATATACATATAAAAGTTAATATCCATAATTGCATAATAAATTTTAACATTCTGATTAGTTCCTTTCTATTTTGTATGGTGACTAGTCACCCTCTTATTTAATAATAATCTTTTCACCAGTCATAATATGTATAAAAGTATTTGCGCTTATCTTATGATATACTTTTAAGCTACTGGGTTTTTTATGTTTAATTCTTTTCAATCCATTATATAAAACTTTACATGAATTACCTTCATTAGCTTTCCAATTATTAGTTAATTTTTGTATATTATTATATTTCATTTTTATAACCTTTCATTAAGTGTAGTATATATAGCTATTAATCTAAGTCAAATAGGCTATTTAATAGGCTTTTAAGGGGTGCTAGTTAGCTATTGGAGGTGCTTGGTAGGGTGTAGGTGCTTAGATATATAGTAAAGGATAGTGAAGGGCTCTTAAATTAGACATAAAAAAAGCCCTTATAAATTAATACAAGGGCTTTAATATTAGATGTTTAAAAGTTAAGCTATTTTTACATCCTCGCTTTCTTGATTAAGTTTATTTAATTGAACTTTCATTAATTCAATTTCCATTTGCCTAATGGATATTTGAGAAATTAATTCATCTCTATTCATTTTAGAAATATCTAATTTCTTTTCATTCTTTTCAATAGGTGCTTCTTTATCAGATTGAACCTTATTACTAGGTAAATCTTTTTTAACTAGAAATTCACCATCTATAACTTTATGAGAATTCTTAAAAGTCTTAACACTTGTCATAGTATGTAAATCTAATTTCTCTAATTCTCTTAAAACTGATTGATGGGTTGAATTAGATTTAATAATAGATTTTATTACTGGTGAATTAGCTACCTTTCTCTTTTCCTTGAATTCAGTCTCACTCATTCCAGTTCTAATAATACTTTTCATATATAAAGCTTTCTCTTTATCATTTAATTCAAAAGAATATGCGCTAATCATATGGGCTACTATTATAAATCCTTCTTTATCTACCAAGCCAGTAGCTTTATTTAATACCTTCTTACTTTCTAAGTACTTAGGCATAATTAAACCTGTAGCTTTAATAGATGCTTGAATTGTCTTATTTAGTTTTACTTCTTTTATAGTGTTAGTCATTTTTAGTTTCCTTTATTTAAGTTCGCTATATCCAAATGGTTATAACGTAGTTTTTCTTGGTTACCCATTATATAATTCAATCATCTCATATTGTCAAACAAATATATATATTTAAATAATATTATAGGGTGACTAGTCACCATATATAATCATAAGCATAACTATTTATATTATTAGAACTAACTATATAAGAGTATATAAGAGATATAAGAACGCTTTATATATAAGGATTTATATTAGATAATACGATTGTATAACATAAAGGGGGTTATAAATTGTATAATCTACTCACTTTTTATAATGTTTTATAATGATAAGGTATCTTTTTGACAGAAATAAAGGATTATAGAACAAAAAGGGAACACCCCACCCCAAAAATTCAGGCGAGTTTATTATATATATATAGGGGTGCCATATATTTACAAAAAACCTTGTCAGACTAACCATAATAAAAATAAATAATAAAAGACTTGACAATCTTAAAAAAGGTTTGTATAATTATATATAATATATAAAATACTATTGCTTGTTATTATTGTTATTGTTAATATAATAATAATAAATATAAAGATATACAATAAGGATATAATGTTATAGAAGTTATAGAACATATAGAGCCTACGCCTTACTTTGAAAACTTGTTAGACTTAGATATAATGTTAAAGTATAAGATTAAACAAGAATCTAAGCAAGATTTTCTTACGTTTGTCAAACAAATGGCACCAATGCTTGTGTCAGACTTTAAGATGGGTAAACATATTGAAGTAATAGCAGATAAATTACTACAATTAGAGTCTGGAGACATTAAAAGGCTAATGGTCTTTCTACCTCCTAGGTCTTCTAAGTCTGTTATCTGTTCTAAATTGTTTCCAGCATGGTATATAGGAAGGAATCCAGAACATGAGATACTTACTGTTTCCCATAGTGACCAGTTATCAAGTGATTTTGGGCGTTCTGTCAGGGACATTGTCAATACTGAAGAGTTTCAAGATGTCTTCCAAGGAGTGTCCTTACGATCAGATGTACGAGCTGCAGGAAAGTGGAAGACTAACAAAGGAGGACAGTATTACGCTGCTGGAGTTAGATCCCAGATTGCAGGAAGAGGAGCACATATCGCAATTCTTGATGATGTCATGTCAGAAGAAGACTCCTACTCTGAAGCAGGTAGAAGATACGTTAAGGAATGGTACCCTGCAGGACTAAGAACACGTATTATGCCTAATGGTTCTATACTAATTATTAATACAAGGTATCATTATGATGATTTATGTGGATGGTTACTAAAACAAGAGGATAATGCAGGAGATTATGATGTTATTCCCTGGGATGTTGTACGTATTCCTGCATGGTTAGATGAACCTGCTGCAAAATTGTTAGATCTTCCAGTAGGATCTAGTTATTTTCCTGAATGGAAACCAGAAGAAGTTCTACGTATAGATGAACACGAGATTAAAGCATCAAATGGTAGCAGATACTGGAATGCATTGTATATGCAGGACCCAACACCAGATGAAGGTGGATTAATAAAGAAGAAATGGATTAAATGGTGGGAATATGATGAACCACCACCCTGTGATTTTATAATACAAACCTATGATACAGCATTCTCTACAAAAACTACAGCAGATTATAGTGTTATTCAAACATGGGGTATATTCTCTATGTATGATCAGACTGAAGATGGATATGAAAGCTATGAAGGCAATCTTATTCTTCTAGGAAACATTAAAGGAAGATTTGAATATCCAGAATTAAGGCGCATGACGCAACTATTGTATCAGGAGCATAGACCTGATGTATGTATGGTAGAGAAGAAAGCATCTGGTCAATCATTAATACAAGATATGCGTAGAGCTGGTATACCTGTACTAGAGTATCTACCTGATAGAGATAAAGTATCAAGAGTCTATGCGTCTACTCCCATGATGGAGTCTGGTAAAGTATGGCTACCTAAAAATAAAAAGTGGTCAGAAGATTTATTAGAAGAGATGTTACGTTTTCCAAATGCTGCACATGATGACCAAGTGGATGCTATGACTATGGCTATACACTATATGAAAGAGTCTTGGCACTTATCACATCCAGAAGATCCTGAGTGGTCTGATGAACCAAAAGAAAAGAAAGTTGCTTACTGGAGAGTTTAGTGCTATAATAAACAAATGTTATTCTTTTCATTAATCATTATTTATTGTTTATTGTTTGAGGTTTGTTTACATGGCAGATAAAAAAGGATTACGTTCTATAAGATATGGTACAGGTGATCAAACAGTACCTAAAAATAATATGACAATAGAAGATATTAAAAAAGCAGGGCTATTTGGTTTAGATTTAATATCACCAGCATATGATGTACAAGAATATAAACAAGGAGTAGAGCAAACTTTTAGTGGAGATCCTTATGGTATACCTAGAGCAGCAGCAGGTTTACTAGGTATGGTTGTTCCAGGATCTAAATATATAAGTCAAACAGCAAAAAAAGCTGCAAAGAAAATAACTCCTAAAAAATCTTACCCTGAACCTACTGATAAACAAAAACAAGATTTTTTAGATTATATAACAGATCCTAATGTTGGTAAATATTTAGAGAAACAAGCTTCTGATCCAAAAGTTTATCCAGCTCTTCCTATAGGAAAAGAATTTAAAGTTTATCATGGAACAAATAAACCATTTAAAGGTGAAGGTTTTAGAACTGGTACAGGAGTTTTGTTTACATCACCAGATCCAGTATTTGCTGATTCATTTATGAGAAGTTCTTTATATTCTGATAAAGGAAGTTATCTAAAAGGATCAAGAACATATCCATTAAGAATTAAAGAAAATGCAAATATATTTGATCCAACAAATGAAAAACAATTTAATGAACTTTTAAAAAATAAAAGATTTAAAGCTTGGGTAAAAAGAAATAATAAAGTATATAATGATGGTGCTCCAGATATAGGAGATGTACCTTTAACTGAGAAACAGTTTTTAAAATCAATTAAAGAAAATAAATTTTTTAATGATGGAGCAGCAAATTTTATTGAACAAGAAGATTTACATCCTATATTAAAAGATTTAGGTTATGATGGTTTTACTATGAGAGAATCAGGAAGTACAAATGTAGGATTATTTTTAAATGATAAAGGTACATCTCCTGTGTTAAAAACTTTAGATCAAAAAAAACAAGGGGGCTCAATAGAAAACTTTTTAAGGAGCTTAACATAATATAACTTGCATACTGAAGAACTTAGTGTTATAATATGTTTATCATTAATGTTTACGATCATAACGTAAACTATTATAGAGAGAGAAGTTATTTATGGGAAAATATAAAAAAGCAATAGAAATAGCAACAGGACAAAATGCAACTGTAAACAAATTAAAAAATTATATATTTGATTTTAAATTTAAAAGTCCTAATAGATATGAAGATGGTAAAAAAATTAGTAAATTAGAAAGTATGTCAACTACTGCAGAAATACAAGCACCTTCATTAAAAGAAGCTAAAAAATTATTAAGACAGAATAAAGATTACAAAAGAGATTATGATCGCTTTGAAAAATATGAGTTAAATTATGAAGCTAAACCTAGAATATCTTTTAGTAGTATAATAGAAAATGGAAAGGTTATTAAAGAATCTGCACAAAGAAAAGCATTTAATATTTTTAAGGAAAAAAATAAAAAAGAAGGTGGTAGAATAATGAATGATCCTAATAAAAATTATAATGCACAGAGGACAATATAATGGCAACAGAACGAAATCCATTTGAACAAATACCAGAAGAAATTTCTAACATAATAGATATGCCACAACAAGAAGTAATGGAAGAAGGTCCTGCTTTTTATCCTGAAGAAGATGGTGGTATGACTGTAGACTTTACAGAATCAACAATAGAAATGGAAGCTGAAGAATCTATACAAGAATGGTATGGAGATATTACAGATAAACTAGATGATGCTGAACAAGAAGAAGTAGCATCTACTATAGTAGATAATTATACATCAGATAAAGAATCTCGCTCTGAGTGGGAAGCTATGTTTGAAAAAGGTTTTGATCTACTAGGATTAAAGATACAAGAAACATCAGAACCATTTGAAGGTGCGTGTACAGCAGTTCATCCAATGTTAATAGAATCTGCTGTTAAGTTTCAAGCAAAAGCTATACAAGAATTGTTTCCACCATCAGGTCCAGTAAAAGCACAGATAGTAGGAAAGTCTACTCCTGAAAGAGAAGACCAATCTAATCGTGTGCAAGACTTTATGAATTATCAAACAACAGAACAGATGCCTGAATACTTTGATGAGATGGAAAGAATGTTATTCCATTTACCATTAATAGGATCAGCCTTTAAGAAAGTATACTATGATGCTAATCTTAAAAGACCAGTATCTGAGTTTGTTCCTATTGATCAGTTCTATGTATCTTACTATGCATCTAATCTACGTAAAGCAGATAGATATACACATGTAATATATAGAAGTCCTGTTGATCTTGCAAGAGATATACGTACAGGTATCTATAGAGATATAGAGTTACCAGAAGCAACTAATCCAGAACCTACATCTTTTTCTTCTAAAATGGATACTATTATTGGTTTGTCTCCAACAGGAACAAATGATCCACAGTATACATTACTAGAACAACATTGTTATTTAGAAATAGAAGAAGACTATGCTCTTCCTTATATTGTTACAGTAGAAGAGCAGTCACAACAAATTTTAAGTATTCGTAGAAACTATAAGAAGGATGATAAGAATCAGGAGAAAGTGTCACACTTTGTTCATTATAGATTCGTGCCAGGCTTTAGTTTCTATGGATTTGGTCTCATGCACTTCTTAGGAAACTTAACTATGACTGCAACAGCAGCCATGAGAAGTCTAGTGGATGCAGGTCAATTCGCAAACCTACCAGGAGGATTCAAAGCAAAGGGTGTTAGAATTGTTGGTGACAATGATCCTATCAGTCCAGGTGAGTTTAAAGAAGTTGAAGCAACAGGGCAAGATCTTAACAAGGCTATAATCTCTCTCCCTTATAAAGAACCTTCCCAAACATTGTTTAATATGCTTGGCTTCATAACCTCTGCAGGTCAAAAGTTTGCTGATAGTACAGAACAAATTGTTTCTGATGCATCATCTTATGGACCTGTTGGTACTACTATGGCTTTACTAGAAGCATCAAGTAAGTTCTTCTCTGCTATTCACAAGAGATTACACAAATCTCAAAGAGATGAATTTAAAATACTTGCACAGATAAATTATGATTATCTTCCTTCTGAGTATCCATATGAAATACCTTTTGCAGAGAAGAATATCTTCAAGCAAGATTTTGATGGAAGAGTAGATATTATTCCAGTATCTGATCCTAACATTCCTTCAAATGCACATAGGATGATGCTTTCCCAGATGGCTTTACAAATGGCACAGCAATCACCTCCTGGTATGTTCAACCTTGAAGCACTTAATAGAACTATACTAAGTGCTGCTAATCTACCTAACTTAGAACAAATACTACCACCTAAACAAGAACCACAACAATTAGATCCTGTATCTGATATAATGGCTGCAACTAAAGGTATACCTATTGCAGCATTTCCAGGACAGAACCATGACTCACATATACAAGTTAAGATGATGTATCTACAAGATCCACAGAATGGTGCTAATCCTATTATGGCTAGATTAAAACCAATACTTGAATCTAATATACAAGAACATTCTGTATTAAAATACCAAGAGCAAATGAATGGTATGGCAAGAATGGCAATGGAACAACTACCACCAGAACAACAACAGAATCCTTCTGTAGCAGAATCAGCTATGGCTGCTGCAGCTCAACAAGTAATGAATGCTAATATGGCTGCAGGTCAAGCAGAGTCACCTGAACAACAAATGGTTGCATTAGAAACAGCAAAGGTAGAATTAGAGAAACAAAAACTACAAGCTACTATGGCTAAACATTCTGCAGACTCTGCATTAGATGCACAGAAACTAGAACTAGAAGAAGCTAAGTTAATGGTAGATGCAGGAAAAGAAGGTCAATCTGCTATAATGAAAAAAGAAAAAGGTGATCTTGATAGAGCAAGTAAAGAGACAATGAAGTCTTTAGATATAATGGCAAAGGCTGCATTAGCAGATCAGAAAGCTGAAATAGATATGGAAAAAATTCGTATGAGTGCTTTAGAAAAAGTTACTCAAATGGAGAATCTGGATGATAGACAAAGAAGTTTTAAACTTGTTGATGTCATGTCAGAATTATTAAAAGAAGAAATGAAAGGAGATGATCAATAATGCCAATAGGAAATAAAGCATATCCTGTTAAGAAAGGTGTTACTAATGGTTATCCTGAACATGTGAAAAATGGTGATGGTGGCATGTATGGCGACTTTACTAAAAGATCAGATGATGATGGAGCTGTAGGTATGACACCACAACAAGGTGTGCTAAATCAATATGATCCATTTAGCTGGAAATATCCAGCACCAACTAAAGGGAGAAGATAACATGTGGAAATCACCAGTCGTAAAAGAAGTATCTGTAGGACTAGAGATTAACTGCTATGCATGTGCAGAGATTTAATTTCTGAGTATGGATATATGGGATGAGGTTGTTAAAGAATATGATAATGAACTCACTAAACTAAGATTAACTGTCTCTAGTGGGCAAGCAGAAGACTTTGCTCACTATAGGCAACTCGTAGGACTTATTCAAGGAATTGAATGGTCTCGTAATAATTTAAAAAGCATAATACAAAAACGTATGTATGATGAAGAGGATGACTAATGCAACAGGCACATTTAGGTAACACTATAAAGAATGACATATGGATAACAGATGAAGAATATTTAGATACTCCAGATGTCCTCCCTGAACTTCCAGGTTTTCATGTACTCGTAAGACCTGTCTCAGTAAAAGAAAAAACTAAAGGTGGTATATTAATACCAAACTCAACAAAAGAAGATATGTCTTATTTAACAACTGTAGGAAAAGTTATTAAAATAGGTAATCTTGCTTATAATGATACAGATAAATTTCCTAAAGGACCTTGGTGTAAAGAAGGAGATTACATCTGTTACGCAAAACATGCTGGTCAAAAGATACAATATAAAGAAGTTAAAATGCTTTTATTGTATGATGATCAAGTAATAATGAAAGTAGAAGATCCTAAACATTTAGATCCTACATTTAATTTAAGTCACTAAGTTGCACTATAAATTTTTATAGTGTATAATAATAGAATATACAACGTAAGTCGTATGTCTCGTAAACAACGAAGGATGAATAATGGACAATGAAGAGTGGAATGAAGTTGATACAACAACTCCAGAAGAAGAAAAGAATAAAGTAGAATATGAAGTAGAAGGAGAAATAGAACAAGAAGAAAAAGCTATTCCTCTAGTACAAGCTGAAAAAGAAAAAGAAGAACCTAAAGTAGATGCACCACCAGAGCTTGAAGGTGTAGAAACTAAAGGAGCACAGAAAAGAATAAGGCAATTAGTTAAGCAACGTAAAGAAAGAGATGATCAACTTGCTCAACTAATACAACAAAATGAACAACTTAATAGTAGATTACAGAATACAGAACATCAGTTTAATACTGTAAATCAATTAAGTTTAAATGCAAGTGAAAAACAAATAACAGATAAGTTAGAACTTGCAAGAAATGCTTATAAGACTGCTCACGAAGAGGGTGATTCAACTAAGATATTACAAGCTCAAGAGTTTTTAAATGAAGCACAAAATGATTTAAAATCTTTAAGTGCTACAAAACAACAATTTGAACAAAAACCTGTACAACAACAACAAGCTGTACAACAACCACAGTATCAACCTCAACCTACTGCAGATCCAAAAGCAGAAGATTGGGCAAGTAAAAATGAATGGTTTGGTTCAGATCAAGTTATGACTGCAGCATCTTTAGCAATAGATGCACAGTTAAGAGAAGAAGGTTATAGTCCTGCAGATCAAGAGTATTATAATGAAGTAGATCGTAGGATAAAAGAAACATTTCCTCATAAGTTTGCAGCAGAAGCTGCTCCAGTTGAGGAAGTTCGTAGGCAGGGAAATGCGTCACAACCTGCTCAAGTAGTCGCTGGAGCATCTCGCAGCTCTCCAGGTTCTAGTAAGAAAGTTAAACTGTCTAAAGAAGATATTAGACTAGCTAACAAATGGAACGTACCACTTGAACAGTATGCTCAAGAAAAACTAAAGGCTGATAGAGCTGATGGTGAGTATACAACAATTAATATGCAGCGTGGAGGAAAATAAATGACACGAGTTAATAGTACACGTAATACTGATTTAAGAGAAAATAATGCTAGAGAAGAAGTTGAATACACATTTGAAGAACAAGATGCTCTTCATATTCCTGATGCAGTTTTAAAGCGTTTCGCCAACGAACGTATGACACTTGGATGGTTAAGAATGACCCTTAAAGGTGTAGATGACGTAAAACATTTAGGCAAGAAACTGCAAGAAGGATGGGTATTCGTTGATCTGGCTGAAGTTCCTGAAATGAGTGCAACATCTGTCGTGAGAGATGAAGGTAGATACGCAGGGGTAGTCTGTCGTGCTGACGTAGGATTAGCAAAAATCCCAACTGGTAAATACGAAGCAAGAAGTAAGTTTTATAGAGATAAAAGTAAAGCCATGAATAATGCGATTGAAGCACAACTTATGGGTAACAATAATTCTCGTATGCCTATTTCTAACAACAGTAAATCAAAAGTAGTAACAGGAAGACAGCCTAACTTTCAGGACTAATTCTTTTACTACATAATTAAGGAGAAAAAGAATGGCAGCAACTAATGCTCCTCGTGGTCTAGTACTTGCGAGAAAAAATGGTGCTGGTTCTAACTCTACTGGAATTACAACTATTAATTGGAATAATGCTCATTTAGCTCCAAGTGCAGGGATACCTAATAATTTATTTACAGGTGATCCATTGGCATTTGAGTCATCTACAGGTACTATTGTCGCAGCAGGTGCAGCTGTAGGCGTTAAGACTATGGGTGTTTTTCAAGGTTGCAGTTACGTTGATGGTTCAGGTGACCAACAATTTAGTAGACAATGGACTGGTGGAATAACAGCTACTGATGTAAAACTTCATGTAGCTTCAGATCCTAAACAAACATACTTTGTACAGATGGATGCAACAGTAACTTTCGCAGCTACTATTGCAGGCTATCCACATAATACTGCGTTTGTAGTAGGAACAGGCTCAACAAGAACAGGTCAAAGTGGCTATAGAGCAGATGCAGATGGTCAAACTGTATCTTTTTCAGCTATGAGAGTTATAGATAGAGCACCTTGGGATACTGGTGTAGCAGCTTCAGCTACTGCAACAGATGCTTTCCCTTGGTATGAAGTACGTCTAAACAATCATATTGATAATTTTGTAACCACAACATTGTTAATGGCATAAGGAAAGGAATAATTAAATGGCTATCAATAGAGCAAGTATTGCCAAAGAACTACTTCCTGGACTGAATGCAGTTTTTGGAATAGAGTATGGCAGCGTAGACGAAGAACATAAACCATTATACGAAATAGAAAACTCAGACAGAGCTTTTGAAGAAGAAGTACTCTTCACAGGTTTTGGTGGAGCACCAGTTAAGAATGAAGGTGCTGCTGTTGTTTATGATGATGCATCAGAAAGTTATACTTCAAGGTATACTAATGAAACTGTAGCATTAGCATTTGCAGTAACTGAAGAAGCTATGGAAGATAATCTATACGACACTTTTGCAAAACTAAGAGCAAAAGGATTAGCAAGAGCTATGGGAAGTACAAAACAGCAAAAAGCTGCTGACTTGTATAACAATGGCTTTACAACAAACCAAGGTGATGGTGTGCCAATGTTTAGTGCAGCCCATCCAGTTATAGGTGCAGGCACAGTAACCAATGTTACTGGTAATGCAGCTATATCAGAAGCAGCTATTGAAGCAGCAATCATTCAGATACAAAAAACTACTGATGATCGTGGCATATTAATTGGTGCATCTGGTGTTTCATTACACATACCTACAGATCTAATGTTTACAGCAGATCAACTATTAAATACTCCTGGTGCTACAACTTTATCAGCAGGTAATTTTAATTTAAATGATATAAATGCTGTTAGACATTTAGGTGTACTACCTGATGGATTCTATGTAAACAGGCGTTTTACTGACATTAACGCTTGGTTCATTAAAACAGATGTACCTAATGGTACTAAAATGTTTAATAGAACTCCACTACAAACAAAAATGGAACCAGATTTCGATACTGGCAATTTACGTTTCAAAGCACGTGAAAGATATTCTTTTGGTGTTTCTGATTGGCGTGGTTGGTTTGGTAACGCTGGAGCCTAATTACTAAATATATTGAGGAGAGTAGAAATATTCTCCTCTTTATATCATAAGGAAAATAAATGGCAAATAATTATACAAGTAAATTTTTTAGTGGAGCAACAAATGGTGTTATTGTAACAACTTCTGATATAACAAGAGTTACAGCAATACATGCAGCAGCAGTTACAGCAACAGGAACTTTTGCTCTTTCTGATTCTACTGGAGATAAAATAAAATTTCAAGTTCCTGCAAGTGGAACAGCAGATATTTATATAGGAGATATGGGTGTTAGATTTGATGGAACTGTTTCAGTTTCTGCACCTTCAGATGGAAGTTCAGTAACTTTAATATTAGGATAACTAAATGCCTAACTATTCTTATTTAAAAGATGACATTGTAAATACAATAGAGAATGATTCAAATGAGTTTGCTACGCAAATTCCTTTCTTTGTACAAAAAGCTGAAGATCGTATAATGAAAGAATTAGATGATGTAGCTTTAGATACATATTCCTCTGTTACTTTTACAGCAAACAATCCAGTAGTAAGTTTACCTGATGGTGCATTAGTTGTACGTAATGTAAACTTTACAACAAGTGCAACTGTATATGGTGAACCAACTGGTATTATTCCTTTGCTACAAAGAACATATGAATATGCAATAGACTATTGGAACAAACCTACATCTGTAGGAACTCCAAGATATTATGCACGTAAAACAAATACACAAATTTATATAGTACCTACACCTACTTCTACACTAGCAGGTGAAATACAATATACAAAACAACCTTTAGCTTTATCAAGTGCAACAGGTACAAGTGCAACAATTTCTAATTATTTTAGTGAAGATTGTTATAATGCTTTATTTAATGCTTGTATGGTAGAAGCTAATTATTTTATAAAAGATTTTCAAGTGGTTCAATCATGGGAAGCTAAGTATAAAAATTCAATAGATGGTTTACGTAATCAAGCAAGACGTACTAGAAGAGATGATATGCAATCTCCAGCAAGTCCTGCAGGTGGACCTACACCAGTTATACAAGGTGCTAACTAATGGCAAGTAAAAAGAAAAAGCGTTCTTTACTAAGTAAAGTATTTAATAATAAAATTATGAGAGGGTTAACTATTTATGAATTAAGTGATTTAATGGCTTCTCCTACTACAGAAGCTATGGGTAAATTATTAGGAATGCAAGAAGGTGGGCAGATAAAAGTAAAAAGAAAAAGTTCTAAGAAGAAACCTAGAGGGTGGGGAGCTGCTCGTTTTGGTAAGTAGATCTAATATTAAACAACAAATAACTAAACCTGGAGATATTAAAGTGAAGAAAAAAGTAATTAAGAAAAAAATGGGAGGAGGACTATCTCCTAATAAAGCAAAAGAATTAAATAATATTATGAATGCTTCACAAGGCATTGCAGAAAATTTACAAAAACAATCTATGGTAAGTAGAAAACGAGGTGGCATTATTGATGGTAATGATCTTGTATCTTCTTACTATGAATAAGGAGAATAATAATGGATAGAGAATTTATTGGTGGAACTCAAGGTAGATTTCCATCTAGTTTAAAAACTAAAGATTCTAGTGTAACAAGTGGCAAACCTACAGGACAAGGATTTGGTGCAGCTCGTACAGGACCTGCAGTTAAAGGACCTATAGATGCTGTTTGTGATCCAGATTATTCTCAAGGTGAACCTTTTGATATAGGTGGAGTTAAAACTTCTCCTGTATTTGGAGCAAAATAATGGGATTGTACACAAAAGTATTAAAAGAAGGAATAAAAAATAAAGATAAAATAAAAGAAATTATTAAAGGTTTACGTTCTAATAAAAAAGTAGTTGAGCAGACTAAAGATCAAATAAAAAAACTAACTAAAGAGAATACAAAAAAGAAAAAGTTTGCTGGTTTTAGTAATCCTAAAAAATTAAATAGTGCTAAAAAGAAATTAACAAAACTACAAGCTGCAGATAAGAAAAGAATTGCAACATTAAGAAAAGGTGGATATGCAGCAGCAGGTATAACTACAGGAGGTATTGCATTAAATTCTCTTTTAAAAGAAGTATTAAAAGATAAAGGAACTGCTTTACCTGTTAAAACTAAATCTTCATCAGTAACAATTAAAAAAGGTGATACTCTTTCTCAAATAGCTAAAGCTAATGGTACAACATTAAAAGCTTTAAAAGAAGCTAATCCTCAAATTAAAGATTTAAATAAAATAAGAATAGGTCAGAAGATTAATTTATCTGCTAAAGTTAAAGATAGAAAATCTGTATATCAAGGTATGTCTAAATCTGAAATGGCTGCTATAACTAAAAGAAAAAAAGGTGGCACTATGAAAGATCTTTCAGGTGATGGTAAAATTACTAAAAAAGATATTCTTATAGGTAGAGGAGTTATTAAAAAGAAACATGGTGGTCAAATAGGAGCACCTCGTGGAACAGGAGCTGCATTACGTGGGTATGGTAAAGGTTATAAGTAGTGCCTTTTAAGTCTGCTAAACAAAAAACTTATCTAGCTATTAATGAGCCAGATGTTTATAAAAAATTTAAAAAGGAAGAAAAAATGATGTATGCAAATAAGATGAGTAAAAAAATGTATGGAGGTAAAGTAGAAAAAAAAGCTATGGGTGGTAAAGTTACTAAAAGACCTATGGGTGGTAAAGTTTACAAAGTAGATAATTCAGGACAAATGATGGTACAAAGAATGTATGGAGGTAAAGTTAAAAATGAATATTAAATTAAAAGGATTACTCTCAAGATTTAAAGAACCCTCATCTTACTCTGCTATTGCAGCAGTATTAGCTATGTGTGGAGTTATAATACCAAGTGATTTATGGCAAAGTATTATTATGATTGGTTGTGGTATTTCAGGAGCTGCAGGATTCTTTATAAAAGAAAAAAAATAAAGACTAATGGCTGTTCGTAAAAAAAGTAATATGAAAGGTATGACCATAGGTGGTGGTCAGAAGAGACCTACTAAATCTGGTGCTGGGCTTACTGCAGCAGGTGTAGCTAAATATCGTAGACAAAATCCTGGTAGTAAATTAAAAACTGCTGTAACAGGTAAAGTAAAAAAAGGTAGTAAAGCTGCTAAAAGAAGAGCGAGTTACTGTGCAAGATCTGCAGGACAAATGAAGAAGTTTCCTAAAGCAGCAAAGAATCCTAACTCAAGATTAAGACAAGCGAGAAAGAGATGGAAATGTTAAAAAAACCTACTAATCCAGGACTAAAAAAATTACCAACTAAAGTTAGAAATAAAATGGGCTATGCTAAAGATGGTGGAGTAGTACAAAATAAGCTAAAAGAAATTACTGCTGCTTTAAATAAAGCATCAAAAATGCACGCAGCTCAAGCTAAAATTTTAGCTAATATAAGAAAAAAAATGAAATAATGGCAAAGCTTTGTCCAAAAGGTAAAGCTGCAGCTAAAAGAAAGTTTGATGTATATCCATCAGCTTATGCTAATATGTATGCATCAGCAGTATGTAGTGGCAAAGTAAAACCAGGTGGTAAAAAGAAAACAGTAAAGAAAGCTACAGGTGGTGGCTTACGTGATTGGGTAAAAGAAAAATGGGTAGATATAGGAGCACCTAAGAAAAATGGTAAGTATCAACCTTGTGGTAGAAAATCTACTAAAAGTTCTAAACGTAAGTATCCTAAATGTGTTCCAATAGCTAAAGCAAATAAAATGTCTACATCTCAAAAAACATCTGCAGTAAAAAGAAAAAGATCTAAAGCTCAAGGTGTAGGTGGTAAACCAACAAATGTAAAAACATTTGCTGCTAAGAGTGGTGGTTCACTTCTTGTAGCAGCATGTTATGATTAAGGATTAAAAATATGGCAACAAAATCAGTAAGCTCACCTAAAGGTTTTCATTGGATGAAAAAAGGTAAAGAGTTTAAGTTAATGAAGAATCCTTCTGCTGGTTATAAACCACATAAAGGAGCAACATTAAAAGCTGCTTTTACAATACAAAAAGTTCATAAAGGGTAGACTGAAATGGCAACATCAGGTACATATAATTTTAATTTAGATATAGATGAAGTAATTCAAGAAGCTACTGAAATGATTGGTGGTGAAGAAACACTAGGTCATACACCTGCTTCTGCTAGAAGATCTATTAACTTAATGTTAAATGAATGGCAGAATAAAGGAGTACTATTGTGGTCTATACAAACTACTGCTGTAACTGCAACTTCAGTTGAGACTTCTTTACCTGATGAAATTTTAGATACATTAGCTGTAACATATGCAGTTAGTGCAGCATCAACTGATATAGCTTTAGAAAGAATATCACGAGAAGAATATCATAACTTACCTAATAAAACAACTACAGGTAGACCTACACAATATGCAATTACTAGAGGAGTAAATAATATAGCTTTGTTTTTATATCCTACTCCAGATATTACTACTGGTATTTTAAATATAGAATGTTTTAAACAATTAGAAGATGTTAATAAATCTGCAGGACAAAATGCACAAGTACCTAAAAGATTCTTACCAGCTTTAACATGTGGTTTATCTTATTATTTATCTATGAAAAGACCTGGTATTCCTATGGATAGAATACAAATGTTAAAAGCAAATTATGAAGAGAAGTTAGCTTTTGCTATGGAAGAAGATAGAGAAAGAGCAAGCATGTATATAAAACCTAAGTTAGGATATATCTAGTGGCAACTAATCGTAATGCAATGGCTATGTGTGATCAATGTAGTTTTGTATATCCACATAGAGTAATGCAGTTAAGTAGTTATGATACATTAGTTTGTCAAACATGTTTTGATGGTGCATTTGATTTAAAAAACCATCCACAAAATAAAGCAGCAGACGTAAGAGATAATCCAGCAATTCAAAACCCAAGACCTGATACAGGTGGTAGAAACTTAGAATGGCAACAAGCAAGTTTTGATTGGGATGATTCCACAATAAGATTTTGGAGTAACGCATGAGTACATTAACAAACAAACAAATATCAGAAACATATAAACAGTTATTAAAAGTAAATGTAAGTGCAAATACTAATACTGGTTTAACAAATGATTTACAACAAATACAATCAGGTGATGGTACTAATGCTGCATTACAAATATCTACTGGTGCAGTTAAAGCTACAGGAACTTTTGGTGTAGATGGTAATGCATCTGTTGGAGGTGATTTACAAATTAGTAATAAAGTTTGTGCTTCTGCATATTATGGTGATGGATCTAATATAACAGGCATAACATTTACTGGAGATGTTTCAGTATCTAGTTTAATAGTTACAAACAATGCTACGATAGGTGGTACTGTTACTATAGGTGGTGCTGTAATGGTATCTGGTGGAGAGATACAAGTTAAAAATGGTGGTGCACAATCTAATATAAAACTATATTGTGAATCTGGTAATGCACATTATGCAGCTTTACAATCTCCTCCACATTCTTCTTTTAGTGGTAATATAACAATAACATTACCAGTAAGTACTGCTACATTAGTAGGTACATCTACTACTGATACATTAACAAATAAAACATTTGGTGATAAAGTAACTTTTGATGATGATATATCTGTTAGTGGTAATTCAAATTTTGGTGGAACTGTAACAGTTGCAGGAGCTGCTCATTTACAAAGTACATTAAGTGTTAATGGTGCAGCAACTTTTAATTCTACAGCTACAATAGCAGGAGCAGCAGTTTTAAAAGGAGCAACAAGTTTAGGTAGTACACTTAAAGTTGCTGGTATAGCAACCTTTTCAGAAAGAGTTTGTGCTTCAGCTTTTTATGGTGATGGTACTAATATTACAGGTATTCCAATTTCAGGTAATATATCTGTAGCAAATGCTATAGTAGGTGGAACATTAAAAGTATCAGGTGCAACAAGTTTAGAAGATGCTGTAGTAATGAAAAGTACAGTTACAGTTATAGGAGCTGCACATTTACAAGGAGCAACAAGTTTAGGAAGTACACTTAAAGTATTAGGTGCAACAACTATAACAGGTAATACAGGTTTCTTAGGAACTGTTAGAGTATCTGGAGCTACATCTATTGAAGGAGCAGCAGTACTTAAAAGCACTCTTACAGTTGTAGGAGCTACACATTTACAAAGTACTTTATCAGTAGCAGGTAATGGAACCTTTGCTGAAAAAGTATGTGCTTCAGCTTTCTTTGGAGATGGTGCAAACTTAACAAATGTACCTGCAGTTATAACAGGAAACATATCTGTTAATAATGCAACAATAGGTGGTAATTTATATGTAGGTGGTACAACAACAATAGTAGGAGCTACACATTTACAAAGTACAGCTTCTATTAATTCTACTTTAAAAGTAGGAGGTACTACTACTATAACAGGCAATTCAGGTTTCTTAGGAACTGTTAGAGTATCAGGTGCTGCTACATTAGCTAGTACATTAGATATTGCAGGTAATACTTCTATAGGTGGTACAGCTAAGATTACAGGAACTACAACAATAACAGGAAATTCAGGTTTCTTAGGAACTGTAAGAGTTAGTGGTGCTACATCTTTAGGAAGTACATTAGCTGTTGCAGGTAATACATCTCTTGGAGGGACAGTTACTATAACAGGAAATGTTATGGTATCTAGTGGTTTAATTGCTGTTAAGAATGGTGGATCACAATCAGAAGTTAGACTATACTGTGAATCAGGTAATGCTCATTATGCTGCTCTTCAAGCACCAGCTCATTCTGCATTTTCAGGAAATATAACTTTAACATTACCTGCAGTAACAGATACAATAGCAGGTATTGCAGCAACACAAACATTTACTAATAAAACATTTGGTGATAAAGTAGAATTTGATAATGATGTATGTGTTAGTGGCAATGTACATATAGGAGGTACTACTACAATAACTGGAGCAGCAGTTTTAAAAGCTGCTGTAAGTATGGGAAGTACACTTAAAGTTACAGGTGCTACAACTATTACAGGTGCAACAGGTGTACTTGGAAGTATGAGAGTATCAGGTGCTACAAGTTTAGAAGGTACTTTAAAGGTCGTAGGAGGAGCAGCAGCAGCTGTTTGTGCTACAGCCATTAATGGAGTAACCTCTGTAGCTTTAAACTTTGCTACAGCACAGAATTTTACAACAACTGTTACTGCAGCACATACATTAGCTAAACCAACTAATTGTGTTACAGGACAAACAGGAAGTATTTTCTTGACACAGAGTGGAGGAAGTGGTACAATGGCTTATAACGCAGACTTCAAGTTTATAGGTGGTACAGATCCCACCATGTCAGCAGCTAATGGTGCTGTAGACAGATTAGATTACATAATAGTTTCTGCTTCAAGTGATGGAGTAGGTGGAGATATTCAAATGATCATTTCACAGGCATATGCATAATGGGTGTATTTCAAAATAATTTAATGGGAGCAGCTGCAGCAGCAGCATCAGCAGGTGGTGGTGATTTCTATACCCATCAAATAGCACATTCTTTACGCATGAGTGATGCTAATAACACTACTTTAAAAATAACAGCAGGTACTCCCACAAGTAGTAAAACTTTTACTTATAGTTGGTGGTGGAAAAGGTATAATGTTACAAGCACTTCTACGCAAAGTAGTAATGTATTCTGTGCAGGAACAAGTGGTGGAGCTTATGTATTCTGGCCCTTTACAAATAATAATGATTGTGTTGCTAATTTTAATTTTACTGGTGGAAACTTTGGAGATAGTCGTTTAACAACAAATATGCAGTTTAGGGATACTTCAGCATGGTATCATTGTGTATTAAGATTTGATAGCACACAGGCAACTGCTTCTAATAGAGTTCGTTTATACGTTAATGGAGTAGAACCAACATATTCTAGTGCATCTGTTCAAACTGATATATCACAAAATGAAGATATATCATTTATGAATCAAGATGGAGTATTACAAGGTTGGGGTGGACTTAGTGGTAAAGGTACAGGGCAAGAAGGTTGTGATGTCCAATTAGCAGAAATAGTTTTTAATGATGGACAATCCTATGGTCCAGATTCTTATGGTGAAACAAAAAATGGTGTGTGGATTCCCAAAGACCCAAGTGGACTCACGTTTGGTAATAATGGATACTATTTAAATTTTGCTTCTAGTAGTGATTTAGGTAATGATGTATCAGGAAATAATAATGATTTTACTACTGCTAATTTATCAGCACACGATCAAATGCTAGACTCTCCAACCTTCAACTCTGATTCTAATGGTGGTAATTTTATGACCTACAATGGAGCATATATGGGAGCAAATAATGCTTTAGCTGAAGGTAATCTACAAAGTACTGGTAGTAGTGCAGGTAACAATTCAGGTACTTTTGGTATGCTTACTGGCAAATGGTACTGGGAATGTAGAGCAGAAACTGTAAATTCTTATGCTCCTACCTTTGGTATAGGGCAATCTGGTATAGGAAATACAGATGGACAATATTATATAATTACATGGCAAACTGCTGCTGGACAAATGTATGGTGGTGGAGGTGCTCCAGTAGGAATGGGTACAATTACTGTAACTAGTACAGGTGTAACTTCTCTTTCTTCAGGAGATATTTTAAGTTTTTGGTTAGATTGTGATAATAAAAAATTATGGATAGGTAAAAATGGAACTATACCTAATTCTGGTGATCCTGCAAATGGAACTAATCCACAAGCAAGTTGGGCTACTACTCCTACAGATAGATATTTTACTGCAACTTGTCAGAATGTAGGTTCTGGTGTAGGTGTATTAAATGCAGGGCAAAATCCTAGCTTTAATGGTGAAATAACAGCAGGAACTAATACAGATAAAAATGGTTATGGATTATTTAAATACGACCCAAGTGGTACAGATTTTGTAGCTTGTTGTGCTGCAAATATTCCAACAGCAGATGCAGTAGACCCTGCACAAACTGATGACAATTTTCCACAGAAATTGTTTAGTCCTTTATTATATACAGGAACAGGTTCTACTAATGCATTAACAGGATTAGGATTTCAACCTGATCTAACATGGATTAAAGAAAGAGGTGGTGCTAATGACCATAAACTTACAGACTCTACAAGAGGAGTTACTAAGTCTTTAGAGTCTAATACAACTGCAGGAGAAGCAACAGATTCAAATGGTTTAACAGCTTTTGGATCTGATGGTTTTACTGTAGGATCTGATGCTGTTTATAATAATAGTTCTGATACTTATGTAGCTTGGAATTGGAGAGCAAATGGTGGAACAACAACTACAGATACATCAGGAGATATAGATGGTGTGTATCAAACTAATGACTGTGGTTTTTCTATAATGAAGTATAGTGGTAATGGCAGTAATGCTCAAACTGTTCCTCATGGTATTACAGTAGGTGGAGTAGCTACTGCTCCTTCTTATGTCATAATGAAAAATTTACCAGATTCTTCTAATAATTGGAGAAACTGGAGTATAGGTTATGATAATGGAGATGCTGATTCATACGCAGAATTTACTACTGGTGCATGGTACGCTAATCAAGGAAGTGGTGGGTTATTTACAGCTAAACCTACTGACACTATGTTAACTCTTACAGATTATTCTGCTATTAATGCAAGTGGTAAAGATGTAATAGTATATAGCTTTGCAAATGTAGAAGGTTTTATTAAATCTGGATCATACGTTGGAAATGGAAGTGGAACTGATGGTACATTTGTTTACACAGGATTTAGACCTGCATGGGTTATGGTGAAAAAAACAACTTCAACAAATAACTGGAGAATTGAAGATAATGCAAGAGATCCATATAATCCTGCATACCACATGCTACTACCAAATAGTTCAGCAGCAGAAGATGCTTATACAGATGGTACAGATTATAACGATTTTCTTTCTAATGGATTTAAGTTAGCTAGAGGTGGAGATGCAGCAAACTGGAATGCAAGTGGAGCAACTTATGTATACTTAGCAATGGCAGAAAATCCATTTCAATACGCAACAGCAAGATAGGAATAAAATATGTGGGCACGAATAGAAGATAATAATATAGTAGAATACTATGATAGAAAACAATCTTTATTATTAAATGATGTACGTTATTCTTCTCAAATATTTACTATATGGACAGACGCACAACGTAAAGAATTAGGTATAGTACCTGTAGTAATTTCAGGATCACATCTTGATACTAAATATTATATAGAACATAATCATTCAGATGCAATAGCAGGAGATGGTAATAGTGTTATAAGAACTATTGGAGTTAAGGCTGCTGATAGAGCATTAGAAGATGTTGATGCAGTAGATGAAGATGGTAATGCAGTATTAGATCAGTATGGTGTACAAATGGTTACAAGAGGTTTAAAATATAATGCTATACAAAAAGTTAAATCACAACAAGCAGGATTTTTATCAAGAACAGATTGGTATATAATACGTAAAGCAGATGCAGGTACAGCTATACCAACTGCTATACAAACTTTTAGAAATGCAATACGTGCTGATGCAACACGAATAGAGAATGCAATTACAGCAGCAACAACTATGGATGAATTTATAGCATTACATACAACAACATATAATGAAGATAATACAGTAGATCAAATAGCAATTACACAATCGTGGACAGAGGAGTAAATAATGGCATCAACCTTTACAACTAGAATAAGACTTAATAAACAAGGAGATGGAGACAATCCTAATTCTTGGGGAACAGTTTTAAACAATGGAGTTATTAGTCTTGTTGATGATGCTATTGCAGGTTATACAACTGTAGCGTTAGGAGCTAATGCTACTGTAACATTATCTGCAGTAGATGGAGGTTCTGATATACCACGTAATGCTTTTATTGAAGCTAATGGTACTGTAGGTGGTGCTCATACTACTATAACAATGGTTATTCCTAATGTTACAAAAGGATATGTAATTAATAATCAAGCAGCATATACAACAACAACTAATGTAATTAAAATAAAAACAGCACCTGGTGATGGACTTACAATTCCACAAGGAGCTATAACACAAGTTATAGTAGACACAGATGGAAGTGTATACTCTACTAATGCAGTAGGTTTAGGATTAGGTACAGCAGCTTCAGCAGACATAGGAGTATGTGCTACTAATGTTGCTGATGTATCTTTAGCAGATTTAAGATATGTAAGAACTTCAGCTACCTCTTCAATAGTAGGTGCTGACTTACATATAAAACAAGGAAGTTTAATTGTAGGTACATCTTCTCGTGCTTATAATCCTATATTAACATTAACAGATGCAGCAAGTATAGCAGTTGATTTTTCTAAAGGTAATAACTTCTTAGTTACTATAGGTGGTAATAGAACATTAGAACTACCTACTAATTGTACTGCAGGTCAATCAGGACAAGTACATGTTATACAAGATGGAACAGGCTCAAGAACTTTAGCTTATAATTCAGCTTGGCAGTTTGTATCTGCAGCAGTACCAACATTAAGTACAGGAGCTTCTGATGTAGATATACTATGTTATGTAGCTCGTAGTGCAACAACAATAGATGCAGTATTATTAAAAAACTTTGATAGGTAATTAATGTCTTCTACAAGTTCTAAATTAGTAAAGCTAGACTTTCAACCTGGTATTAGAAGAGAGTCTACACAATATGCAGAAACTAATTCTTGGTATGATGCTAATAATGTACGTTTTCGTGCAGGTAAACCAGAGAATATAGGTGGATATGAAACTAAAGTATCTGCATCTTTTAATGGTTCAGGTCGTGATCTTGTAACATGGACAGACAATGATCAGTTTAAAAGAGCTATGTTTGGTACAGCTCAAATGCTTTACGAACATAGTGGTGATGAAATATTTGATGTTACTCCTGTATCTTCTAGTGCATCTTTAACAAATGCTTTTAGTGTAGCAGTAAGTAGTAATACTGTAACAGTATCAGCTACAGCACATGGTAGACAAACAGGTGACTTTGTATTCTTTACAAGTACTGCTACTATAGGTGGTAATATATTATTAGGAACAAGTACTTATCAAGTTAGTGTTAATACTGTTAATACATTTGCTATTAATGTAGAAACTACAGCAAGTGCTGCACAGTCTTCTTCTGGTAATGGTCATATACATTATCTATTAAGTACTGGTGTATCAAATGCTGCTACAGGTTTAGGTTATGGTGCTGCATCTTATCAAGCTACTGTATGTGCTTCTGATACTAGAGCATGGAATCAACCTACATCTATAGGAGCTAGTGACTTCTCAAGTGAGATAACACAATGGAGTTTAGATAACTGGGGTGAAGATATAGTAGCTAATAGAAGAAAAGGATCTATTTATTATTGGGATACAGATGCATCTACTACACCTTTAAGAGCTGTTAAAGTATCAGGTGCTACTAATTCTACACCTACTACTGTTGATAGTATTATAGTATCTCCTAATGATAGACATTTAATTGCATTAGGTGGTAATGAGTTTGGTACAACAGCTAGTCCTACAGGAACATACAATCCTTTAACTGTTAGATGGTCTAATCAAGAAGATTATACTAACTGGGTTCCATCTATAAACTCTACTTCTGGTGAAGTTATACTAGCTGATGGTACACAAATAGTAGGAGGAACAAGATCTCGTAATGCTACTAATATATGGACTGATAATTCTTTATGGTCCATGACTTTTGTAGGTCCACCTTTTACTTTTAGTTTTTCACAACTAGGAACTAACTGTGGTTTAATAGCACCTCATGCAGCAGTTGATTATGATGGTAGAGCAGTATGGATGGGTTATGATAATTTTTATGTATATGATGGACAAGTAAGAAGTTTAGATTGTACAGTAAGAAGATTTATATTTGATAGATTAAATATGAATCAAAAAGATAAAATATTTTGTGGAATAAATTCAGAGTTTAAAGAAGTTATTTGGTTATATCCTTCTATTAATTCTACTGAATGTGATAGTTATGTTGTATGGTCTCCTGATGAAAACTATTGGGCTTATGGAGATAGTATATTTACAACCTTTGCAGACAAAACAGTATTTGGAAATACAATAACTACAGGATTACAAGGAACAAATCCTGCAGCTAATAAGTTATTTAATAATGAAGTACAAGATTTATATACAGCAGATGGAGTAGCTATGTCTTCATTTATAGA
>JGI20151J14362_10000057_pt1 | contig 73481 bp, 60 predicted proteins | sample COG_01_FD_14362 | JGI IMG/M metagenome (IMG submission 14362)
GTTGTAAAAGTTAAAAGAGGTCATTATAAGGTAGTAGTTGAACTAATTTCTGAGTTTCCCAAAGATTATGAAGATTATCAGATTACTGATATATACTTAAAGATGCTTGAAAAGCAGATAAGAGAAATACCTGAATATTATTATTGGACACACAATAGGTTCAAACACATGGATAAAGCGCCAAAAGATTAACTAATTATATTCTTAATTAAAATTTCAATTTCTTTTATTAGCTCTAAGGCATTTTCTACACTCTTAGCTTCACTGTAAATTCTAATTATAGGTTCTGTATTTGATTTTCTTAATTGTACCCAACTGTCTTTAAAATCAATTCTTACACCATCAACTAAATCAATTTTTTCATTTTTATATTTCTCAGCGATTTGATTTAAAATATTATCAACATTTAATGATGCAGAAAGATTTATCTTTTCTTTAATCATAAAGTATTTAGGATATGTTTCAAGTAACTTACTAGCAACTAACCCACGCTCGACATATAAAGATAAAAACAATCCAATTCCAACTATGGAATCTCTACCATAATGGCTTTCAGGATAAATTACTCCTCCATTACCTTCTCCTCCAATTATAGCATTACATTCTTTCATTTTATCTACAACATTTACTTCACCAACCGCACTATAAAAATGAGATTGATTGTGTTTTTTAGAAATGTCATTTAAGGCTCTTGAGGAAGATAAATTAGATACAGTTGAACCAGGTGTTTTGGAAAGTACATAGTCTGCACAAGCAACAAGTGTGTTTTCTTCTCCAAATAATTCACCATCTTCACATACAAATACTAACCTGTCAACATCAGGATCTACAGCGATACCCAAATCAGCATTACATTCAACAACCATTTTAGATAATTCTGTCAGATTTTTTTTTAAAGGTTCCGGATTATGGGGAAAATCTCCATTGGGTTCACAATAAAGTTTAATTACTTCGATGTTTAATTCTTTTAAAAAATCAGGAACAATTATTCCCCCTGTAGAATTTACAGCATCTACTACTACTTTTATTTTTTTTGCTTTAATTTTCTCTACATCAACTAAACTCAAATCCAAGACAGAGTCAATATGTTTTTTCATAGAATCATAAGATTTAATAACCTTACCCAATTCATGAACATTTGAAAAAATAAAATTTTTTGATTCTGAAATTTTAATAATTTTTTCTCCTTCATCAGAATTTAAAAACTCTCCATTTTCATCCAATAATTTTAATGCATTCCATTCTGTTGGATTATGACTTGCAGTAATAATTATTCCTCCTTCAGCATCGTGTTCCTTTACCATTAGTTCAACTGTAGGAGTTGTTGACAAGTCTAAATCAATTACATTAATCCCTAATGATATTAGCGAGTTTTGAACAAAGTTTTGAATCATTTGCCCAGATATTCTTGCATCTCTACCAATAACTACTGTTGGTTTTTTGTCAGGGTTTCTATTTATAATCCATTGTCCATATGCACAACCAAAGTTTACTGCATCTATAGGAGTAAGATTATCTCCAAATTTACCTCCAATTGTGCCTCTTATACCTGAAATTGATTTAATTAATGTCATAATTCAAAGATACAATTAGATTAATATTTTATATTAATTTTATATAAAAACATTTTTAACTATGTTAAAAAATTACCTTTTCTATTTTTCAGTTGTAATTCTATTAATTTCTTGTGAAAACAAAACATATAAAAACGGAATGGTTGTTTCCGCCAAACATGAAGCTTCAAAAGTAGGTATTGATATACTTAAAAAAGGTGGAAATGCATTTGATGCTATGATAGCTACAGATTTAGCTTTGGCTGTCGTTTATCCAAATGCAGGTAATCTTGGTGGTGGAGGTTTTATGGTTTACAGATTGTCAGATGGAAAAAACGGAACTCTTGATTTTAGAGAGAAAGCACCAATTAATTCTAAAGTAGATATGTATTTAGATAATGACAATGAAGTAATAAAAGGATTAAGTCAGAACGGTGCTTTAGCAGTTGGAGTTCCCGGCACTATTGCAGGATTATTTGAGATTCACGATAAATTTGGAACTATACCAATTAATGAATTGTTTCAACCGGCCATAGATTTAGCTAATAATGGATATAGATTAACTAAAAAACAAGTAAATACTATAAATAATTATAAAGAATTAATATTAAAATTAAATGATTCTATAGAGTTGTTTAATAAGACATTTAAAAAAAATGATTTATTTATAAATAAAGCTTTGGCTAAAACTCTAACAACAATCTCTAAAAATGGTGTTGATGAGTTTTATAAAGGAGAAATAGCTAATACGCTTTCTTCATATATAATTGAAAAAGGTGGGATTATAACTAAAGAAGACTTTGCTTTATACAAACCAGTTTGGAGAGAATCTTTAGAGCTTAAATATAAGAATCTCAATATAATTACAATGGGTCCACCCTCAAGCGGGGGGATTGTTTTAGGACAAATTTTACAAATGATAGAAAATTATAATTTAAATGAGCTAGGACATAACAGTGAACAATATATCCAATTATTGGTTGAGGCAGAAAAATTATCTTTTGCCGATAGAAGCAAATACTTGGGTGATCCTGATTTTAATTATATTCCAACTAAGGAATTATTAAATAAGGACTATTTAAAATCAAGATTTAAATCTTTTAGTTTTAATAATGCTCAGCCATCAAAGAGCATTAGCCCTGGTGAATTATTAATTAATGAAAGTAATGAAACCACGCATTATTCAATTGTAGATAACTTTGGAAATGCAGTTTCAGTTACTACAACTTTAAACGGTAATTATGGATCAAAATTGATATCATCTGANCTTGGATTTTTTTTAAATAATGAAATGGATGACTTTTCTATTAAACCAGGATCNCCCAACNTGTATGGTTTGATTGGTGGTAAAACTAATTCAATTGAACCTGAAAAGCGTATGCTGAGTTCTATGACACCATCAATTGTTGAATTAAATGGAAAGCTTTCAATGGTATTAGGAAGTCCTGGAGGTCCAACAATTATAACTTCAGTGTTACAAACATTATTAAACTTTTATGAATTTGAATATGATATGCAAGAATCTGTAGATGCTTCAAGGTTTCATCACACTTGGCTTCCAGATAAAATATTTTATGAAAAAAATACTTTTTCAAAAATGGTTAAAGATAACTTGTTAAATAAAGGATACACATTAAACCCTAATTATTCTACTATTGGTCGTGTTGATGCTATTCATATTGATGAAAATAAAATATTTTATGGTGGAGAGGATAAAAGAGGTGATGATAAAAGTATTGGATATTAAATAAAACTTCTTCTTAAAATTATATATATTATCGTAATTTGCAACCTTGATTTTTTAAATGAGCAATAACATTTTAGTTCAGGGCGCTAGGGTACATAACTTAAAGAATATTGATGTAAATATTCCAAGAAATAAATTTGTTGTTATTACTGGCATTTCAGGAAGTGGTAAATCCTCTCTGGCATTTGATACTATATACGCAGAAGGGCAAAGAAGATATATTGAAACTTTTTCAGCTTACGCAAGACAGTTTATAGGAGGATTAGAACGACCTGACGTTGATAAAATTGATGGACTTTCTCCAGTAATTGCAATTGAACAAAAAACAACATCAAAAAATCCTAGATCAACTGTTGGAACAATAACTGAAATATATGACTATTTAAGATTGTTTTATTCCAGAGTTGCAGATGCATACAGTTATAATTCAAATGAAAAAATGATCAGTTACACTGATGATGAAATCATCGATCTGGTATTTAATAATTTCAAAGACAAAAAAATCACAATCCTATCCCCTATTGTTCAATCAAGAAAAGGTCATTACAGAGAACTTTTTTCTTCCATTCAAAAACAAGGTTTTTTGAAAGCTAGAATAGACGGCGTTATTACTGATTTAAAACCAAATTTGAAATTAGATAGGTATAAAATACATGATATAGAAATTGTAATTGATAGAATTATTTTAAAGAACAATGAAACTTCTAAAAAAAGATTAAAGGATAGTTTAATTACCGCAATGTATCATGGAAATAATTCATTGTTAATTGTTAATGAAGAAGATAATTCTAATACATACTACAGCAGAAGTTTAATATGTCCATCATCAGGAATATCTTATGAAAAGCCTGAACCAAATTCATTCTCATTTAACTCTCCCAAAGGGATGTGCAAAAAATGCAACGGCTTAGGAAAACTAAATAAAGTAAACATTGATTTAGTTCTTCCTGATAAAAACATTTCTATCCATAGTGGCGGACTTGTGCCTTTGGGGAATTATAAAAGTAGCTGGATTTTTAAACAAATTGAAACAATTTCTCAACGATATAAATTTAGTATTAAAGATCCTATTAGTAAGATACCGAAAAAAGCAATGGATATAATCTTGTTCGGTGGAAACGAATCATTTTCGGTTGAGTCAAAATCATTAGGTTTAACAAGAAAATACGAAATAGATTTTGAAGGAGTTATTCCATTTATTGAAAATCAAGCTAATGAAATTTACAGTGCAAGAATCAAGAGATGGGCAAACGGATTTATGGATAATGTTATATGTGAAAATTGCAATGGTTCCAGATTAAATAAAGAATCAAGTTATTTTTTTATAAATAATAAAAATATTCATGATTTAAGTAGTCTTGATATAATAGATTTAAAAAATTGGTTTTCCTCAGTTGAGTCAAAACTTAGTGATAGAAATAAAATAGTTGGATCAGAAATAATTAAAGAAATAAATAAACGTTTAGATTTTTTATTAAACGTAGGTTTAGATTATCTTTCATTAAATAGGCCTACCAAATCACTTTCAGGAGGAGAATCTCAAAGAATCAGATTAGCTACTCAAATAGGATCTCAATTAGTTGGTGTTTTATATATATTGGATGAACCAAGCATTGGACTCCATCAAAGAGATAATTCAAAGCTTATTGAATCTCTTAAAAAATTAAGAGATTTAGGAAACACTATTATTGTTGTTGAGCATGACAAGGAAATCATGGAAAAATCTGACTGTATCATTGATGTTGGTCCATTTGCTGGGAAAAATGGTGGTGAAATAATTTTTAATGGAACTTATAAAGAAATTTTAAATACTAATACTATAACCTCTCAGTTTTTAAAAAATATTAAAAGTATTCCGGTTCCTAAATTAAGAAGAATATCAAAACACAAGTTAAGTATTGAAGGTTGTACAGGAAATAATTTAAAAAATATAAGTGTTGATTTTCCACTTGGTTTGATGATTGGTGTTACTGGTGTTTCAGGAAGTGGAAAATCTACTTTAATTAATGAAACTTTATATCCAATATTAAATAATCATTTTTTTAACGGAGTTAAAGAACCTCTCCCCTATAAAAAGATTAATGGTTTGAAACATATTGATAAGGTTATAGAAATTAATCAATCTCCAATAGGAAGAACCCCAAGAAGTAATCCTGCAACATACACTGGAGTTTACAGTGATATTAGATCTTTGTTTTGTATGACACAAGAATCTCTTATTAGAGGTTACAAACCTGGAAGATTTAGCTTTAATGTAGTGGGAGGAAGATGTGAAACATGTCAAGGTGGAGGATTGAGAAAAATAGAAATGAATTTCCTTCCTGATGTTTATATTAACTGTGATGATTGTCAAGGTAAGAGATTTAACAGGGAAACTTTAGAAATTAGATATAAGGGTAAATCTATAGCTGATATATTAAGCATGACTATTAATGAGAGTTGTGATTTTTTTGAAAATTTCCCAAAAATTTTAAGAAAATTAAAAACTTTAAAAGAAGTAGGTTTAGGTTATGTTACTTTAGGTCAACAATCAACAACATTATCTGGAGGAGAAGCGCAAAGAATAAAGTTAGCTTCAGAATTATCAAAAAAGGATACAGGAAATACCATTTATATATTAGACGAACCTACAACAGGTCTACATTTTCAGGATATAAAGGTTTTACTTGAAATGATTAATAAACTTGTAAATAAAGGAAATACTGTAATAATTATAGAACATAATATGGATGTCATAAAAACAGTTGATCATATTATTGAAATTGGACCTAGTGGAGGTAAATTAGGAGGACAAGTTATTTTTAGTGGTAAACCTGAGGAATTAATTAAAATAGACAATAGTCCTACAGCTGTGTATTTAAAAAAAGAACTAACTTAGTTTTATGCATAGTAAAAATTTGAAAGGATGGAATGAGGTTAAAACAAATGATTCCTGGTCTGTTTTTAAAATCATGGGTGAGTTTGTTGATGGATTTGAGAAACTTAGTAAGATAGGCCCCTGTGTTTCTATATTTGGTTCTGCAAGAACAAAATCAGATCATCCACATTACATATTAACAACTAATATTGCTGAAAAAATAGTCGATTTAGGATTTGGAATAATTAGTGGTGGTGGTCCAGGAATAATGGAAGCCGCTAATAAGGGAGCAAAAAAAGCTTTAGGCCCCTCAGTTGGATTAAGTATTGAGCTTCCGTTTGAACAGACTGAAAACCCATATATTGATGATGATAAGTCATTACACTTTGATTATTTTTTCGTTAGAAAAGTAATGTTCATGAAATATGCTCAAGCTTTTGTTGTTATGCCTGGGGGATTTGGAACATTAGACGAACTTTTCGAAGCTCTTACATTAATCCAAACAAAAAAAGCTGAAATATTTCCTATTATTTTAGTTGGAAAATCTTTTTGGAAGGGTTGTATTGATTGGATCAAGCAGCAGTTATTATCAAACCATAATTATGTTTCAGATATTGATTTAAATCTCATATCAATTGTTGATTCACCAGATGAAGTTATTGACATACTAACTAAGTTTTACGACAAAAAAGGGTTTAATCCAAACTTCTAATATTTTTAATTGTTCTTATGAGAAAATGTTTTTCATTACTTTTTCTTTTTTTTATAAGTAATGTTTTATCTCAAGAAAACGAATATTTTATTGATGCAAAGTTTAATGCTGATAATAGAACAATTGAGATTTATCAAACTATAGATTTCACTAATACAACCTCAAACAATTTAAATTACATTATTTTAAATGATTGGGCTCATTCCTATTCCAATCCTTCAACTCCTCTTGGGAAACGGCTTTCAGAAGATTTCACTCTTAACTTTCAAAGATCCACTAAAAACCAAAGAGGTCTAACTACTATATATAGTATGCAGTCTAAAAGTACTATTCTTAGTTATAATAGGTTGGAAGATAATGTAGATTTAATTAAAGTAAACCTAGCCAATGTTTTAAAACCAAATGAAAAAATTACAATAACTATAGACTACAAAATAAAAATTCCCATAAGTGATTTTACAGGATATGGAATTGATAAAAATGGTAATATAAATCTTTCTGAATGGTTTATAACGTTGGCTAAAATAATTGATGATAATTGGTTAATAGAAAGTAATTTAGATTTAAATGATATTTCATTAGACCCTTCATTTTATAAATTTAAAATTACTTTTCCCTCAAAATTTGAATTAATTTCAGATTTTGAAATTGATACTATTAATAATAGTGACACATATAATATTCTAACATCTAAAAAGGAAAAGAGAATTTATAATCCAATAATAATTTCTAAAAACAGATACTTTGAAATATTTAAAATTAATAATAATACCGTAATTACAGATATTGATAATATTTCAAACAAAAAAACAGACTCATTAATTTTTAAAGTGATTAGTTATGTTGATAAAAAAACAGGAAACAAGATATTATCTAGGCCTAGTGCGAAAGACTCAGTAAACTTTAAGTTTATTTTGAATAAGACTATCAATTATGTTGAAAGCAAACTTGGCAGCTATCCTATTAATAATATAGTTCTTTCTAAGTTCGATCAAAATAAAGACCCTATATATGGTTTAAATAATATTCCTGAATTCTTAAATCCATTTGAAAGATCATTTATTCAAGAATTTTCGGTTTTAAAACGCATTATTTCTATTTATTTAAATAATTTATATCCAATTCATAAACGAAAAAATTATTGGCAAATAAAAGGAATTGAAGTTTTTCTTTTAATCGATTACATTGAAAATTATTATCCAGAATTAAATTTAATTGGAAAATTCTCAAAGCTATCTATTATTAAAAACAGAGAATATTCGAAATTTAAATTTAATGACCAGTATAGGTTGTTTGATAATATTATATCTAGTAGAAATATTTCTCAGTCGATTGACTATCCCTTAGATTCTTTAACGATGATAAATCATAAAGTAATTAACCCTTATAAATCCGGGCTTGCTTTAAAAATGCTTGATGATTATTTAGGAAATAAAAATGTAATGAAAAGTATTTATGAATTTTCAATAAATAATAAACTTATTTCTAGTAAGAGAACTTTTATAGATCTACTTTACGATAATAATAAGGGAAAGATTTCTTGGTTCAAAGATTACCTTAATTATAACAATAGTATTGACTTTTCAATTAAAAAAGTTGGATCTAAAGAAAATAATCATAAGTTTTTAATTAAAAATAATTCACTAATCAGTCTTCCGTTAAAAATAACTTTAAAAGATCAAAATAATAAAACTGAAAATAAATGGCTTAATAAGTTTAAAAATGATACAATTTTAAATGTTAATTCTAATAGTAAAATAATTATAAATCCTGAAAAATATTTTTCAGAGTTTAACTTTTCTAATAATTATTCTTCAACTTCAAAAATGAAGAAAAAAACAAAATTCGTACTGTTTAGGGATTTTGATAATAATTTGAATAATCAAGTATACTACATACCTATTTTTGATTATAATCTTTACGATGGTCTAATGCCTGGTGTTTCTTTTTCAAATTCAACCCCAATTAAACGTCCATTTACCTACAAGATAGAACCTAGTTACTCAACTAAACAAAAAGAGTTTTTAGGAAATATGAATTTAAAATATACTGATTATAATACAAATAAAAATAATAGTTTATATAGTATAAATTATTTTCTGGGTGCTTCAACATTTCATTATAAAGATGATCTGTCTTACAACACTTTTTTCCCCTCTGTTGTATTAGCATTCAGAGATAAGGATTTAAGGTCAAATTACAGACAGATTTTAAGTATGAGATACATAAGTGTTTTTAGAGAAGAAAACTCTAATTCTGTTGAATATCCTAACTATAATATTTTAAATTTTAAATACATAACTGCTAATTCGAGTGTTGAAAAAGCATTTAATTTTAAAACAGATATTCAAATTAATAAGGATTTTATAAAAAGTTCGGTAACATTTAATTTTAGAAATTACTATAAAACAAACAGGCAGTATAACGTGAGATTTTTTGCGGGAAAGTTTTTAAAAAATAATACTAAAGATGATTATTTTAGTTTTTCTTCATTTAGAGCTAGAGATTATTTGTTTAGCACTAATTTACTTGGTAGATCTGAAAACTCTGGATTTTATAGCCAGCAATATATTGGATCTGAGGGTGGATTTAAATCTAAAATTAATTATGAATATGCCAATGATTTTATAATATCTTTAAATTCTGGCATAACTGTATGGCAATGGATTGAAGGATATTCGGGAATTGCTGCTATTAAAAATCTTAACGAAGATTTGATTTTTCAATATGAATCAGGTATTAGATTAAATCTTTTTACTGATTATTTTGAATTATATTTTCCTGTTTATTCATCTTTAGGAAATGAGTTAAACCAAACAAACTATTTAACTAAAATAAGATTTAAAATTTCCCTCGATCCTGACACATTATCAAGTTTATTCACAAGAAGATGGTTTTGATAAACAAATAGGAATCAACATCTTTTTTTTTTAAATTTGCGAACCTAAATTTCTCAATGGAAAACAACATTGATCTTAACAAAGAAATTTCATTTGAAACTTTTAAAAAACAAGTTTTAGAAGATTATACCATAATTGTTACAAGTAGAGAAGCTAGTTTACTTGGGAGAAGAGAGGTCTTGAGTGGAAAAGCAAAATTTGGTATTTTTGGAGATGGAAAAGAGTTACCTCAAATTGCCCTTGCAAAAGTTTTTCAAAAAGGAGATTTTAGATCAGGTTATTATCGAGATCAAACCTTCATGATGGCCATTGATGAATTAACAGTTAAACAAATTTTTTCAGGTTTATATGCAAATACTGATATTAATGAAGAACCCATGTCAGCTGGACGCCAAATGGGTGCTCATTTTAATACTCCTCTTTTAAACAATGATGGATCTTGGAAAAAATCCATTGAACTTAAAAATTCTAGCTCTGATATTTCATGTACAGGTTCTCAAATGCCAAGATTACTTGGACTAGCACAAGCTTCTAAATTGTACAGGAATTTAGATTTCAATAATTCTAAAAACTTTACTAATAACGGAAATGAAATTGCTTGGGGAACAATTGGTAACGCAAGTACTAGTGAAGGTGTATTTTTTGAGGTTTTAAATGCAGCGGGAGTTCATCAAGTTCCTATGGTAATAAGTATTTGGGATGATAATTATGGAATTTCGGTAGAAAATAAAGATCAAACTATCAAAGAAAATATTTCTGAAGCTCTCTCTGGTTTCAAAAGAACTTCTTTGAAAAAAGGTTTTGAAATACTAACTGTGAATGGCTGGAGCTATCCTGACTTAATTAATACTTATCAAAAGGCTAGTGATATAGCAAGGGTTGAACATGTCCCTGTAATAGTTCATGTAAAAGAATTAACACAACCAATTGGTCATTCATCCTCAGGTTCACACGAAAGATATAAATCAAAAGAAAGATTAGAATGGGAAAAAATTAATGATTGTAATGTTAAAATGAGACAATGGATTATTGATAATGGCATTTCAAATGAAGAGGAGTTAATATCAATAGAGTCTAAATGCAAGGATAATGTTCGGATTTTTAAGAAAAAAGAAGCATGGGAAACTTATATAACACCAATTCTAAAAACTAGAGAAGATTACATTAAATTATTAGATACTTTATCAAGAAAACATACGGATTATAATTTAAATTTATTTAAATCGGAACTTTCGAAAATAAAGGAACCAAATAAAAAAGATATACTATCTAATGCAAGAAAAGTTATACGTATTCTAATAAATGAAAATTCTAATGAGATAGATTCTCTTAAAAACTGGATTATTAGTTTTTCAAACAAACAAAAGAAAATATACAACTCAAAACTTTACAATGAGTACGACACTAACTATAAAAGTGTTAAAAAAATAGAACCAATTTACAATTCTGAATCAAAGAAAGTAGATGGTAGAATCATAATTAGAAATAATTTTGACAGTTTATTATCTAAACATGATAATTTAATAATTTTTGGAGAAGATTCCGGAAAAATTGGTGATGTTAACCAGGGTTTAGAAGGATTACAAGATATTCATGGTGATGAAAGAGTTTCTGATAGAGGAATAAGAGAAGCATCTATAATTGGAGAAGGTATTGGCTTAGCTTTAAGAGGCTTTAGACCAATTGCTGAAATTCAATATTTAGATTATTTATTGTATGCTTTACAAATCTTAAGCGATGATTTAGCTACTCTTCATTACAGAACTTTTGGTAGGCAAATCGCCCCTTTAATTATTAGAACAAGAGGACATAGATTAGAAGGAATATGGCATTCAGGTTCTCCTATGGGTGCACTATTGTCTACATTAAGAGGAATTAACATACTGGTGCCTAGAAATATGGTACAGGCTAGCGGAATGTATAATTCATTGCTAAAATGTCAAGAACCAGCCGTAATCATTGAATCTTTAAATGGATATCGTTTAAAAGAAAAACAACCAGATAATTTATCTGAATTTACAATTTTAATTGGTGAGTCTGAAAAAATTAAAAACGGTGATCAAATCACTATAGTTTCATATGGCTCTACTCTTAGATTAGTTGAAAAAGCAGCTATTGAACTTGAAGATTTAGGGGTTAGTTGTGAAATTATTGATGTTCAATGTTTAATTCCATTTGATAATTCCAATTTAATTATTGAAAGTTTAAAGAAAACCAATAAATTATTAATCGTAGATGAAGACCTGCCTGGTGGCGCTTCCTCATATATTTTACAAAAGGTTATTCAAGAACGTGATGGGTTTCAATATTTAGATTCTAGTCCGTTAACATTAACTTCAAAAGCGCATAGACCAGCTTATGGCACTGATGGCGATTACTTTTCAAAACCATCAATAGATGATATTATTGAAACAGCTTACAGTATAATGAATGAGTATGATCCAAATAATTATCCTGAGCTTATTTAGCTCATTATTTGAATTATCAATTGATTAAGAATGTTTTGTTGTGAATTATTGCTTGCCCCATATCCTTTGGATTTTAAATCAATATTTTTTATTAAAGTAATTATTGAAGATATTTTTTTCATCGGATAAATTTTAGCTGCTTTATGATAATCCTTTGCAAAAAACTTATTAATTCCAAGTGTTGAAGCTACATTTATATCAGATTTGTTATTTAAACTGTGAAATTGAAATATTTGGATAAAGTAATTGAATAATGAACTTAATACCAATTGAGTCGGATATGCTTTGATATTACTAGAAAAATAATTACCAATTACTAATGCTTTACTTAAGTTCCCTGAACCTATTGCGTTTCGTAACTCAAATATGTTAAAATCTTTACTAATTCCAATATTTTTTTCAATTAGCTTTGGATCGATATAATTATTTTCGGGCTTTAGTAACTTTAATTTATTGAGTTGATTATTAATCATTTTTAAATCACCTCCTAAAAATTCAACAAGCATTTGATTTGCTTTTAAATCGATTGTATAATTATCCTCTTTTAATTTATTAAGAATCCAAGTTGAAACCTGATTTTCATAAGGTTTTTTAGAATTTAAAATCAAACCAAATTTTTGAATTGCTTTATAAATTTTTTTTCTTTTGTCTAAAGTTTTGTATTTGTAATTAATTACTAAAACAGTAGAATGCATTGGATTCAATAAGTAATTTATTAAACCGTCAATTTTTGATGACAAATCTTGAGCCTCTTTGATTATTACTAATTGAAATTTAGACATCATAGGGAATCTTTTGCAAACAGAAATAATTTCTTCCGCAGTTGTGTCTTTACCGTAAAGTATTGTTTGATTAAAACTTTTTTCTTCTTCACTTAAGACTTTGTTTTCTAATAAATCACTAATTAAATCAATGTAATATGTTTCTTCGCCCATTAAAAAATAAACAGGACTATAAACTTTGTTATTAATTTTCGAAATAATACTATTAATTTCTTGTAAATTCATTTTTTAAACATGATAAAATTAAATTTTCCAGACTTTGAATTTAAGTTAAAAAAAATTGATAGTAAAACTTTTATTTTTGATTTTTTAAGAAAAAAATATTTTCTTCTAACACCAGAAGAGTGGGTTAGACAGCACGTTTTAAACTTTCTGGTTTTAAAAAAAATTCCAGTAACACATATTGCTGTAGAAAAAAAAATCATTTTTAATAATTTAAACAAAAGGTTTGATGTTGTGATATACAATAATATTGGGAATGTAATAATGCTTATAGAATGTAAATCACCCTCTGTAGAGTTAACTCAAAATGTATTTGATCAAATTTCAATTTACAACATGAAATTAAATTCTAAATATTGTATGGTAACAAATGGGTTAGATCATTTATATTTTAAAATAGATCAATTATCAAAAAAATTTATTTTTGTAAAAGATTTTCCGATTTAATGAAAATAGCTATTGTAATACTTAACTGTAACGGTTTAAAACATTTAAAAGAATTTCTTCCTAGTGTTGTTCAGTATTCTGATAAAAATCCTATTTACATAATAGATAATAATTCTACAGACAACTCTGTTAAATTTTTAAAAGAAACTTATCCTAAAATAAAATTAGTTATAAATTCTAAAAATTATGGGTACGCTAAGGGTTATAATGAAGGTTTAAAAAAAGTTAAAGAAGAAGTTTATTGTTTATTAAATAATGATGTTCAAGTAACGAAAGATTGGTTAAAGCCAATTAAAGAAGAATTTACTAATAATAAATTTGTTGTAATTGCTCAACCTAAAATTTTAGATTATAAGGATAAAAGTAAATTCGAGCATGCAGGTGCTGCAGGAGGATTTATTGATTATTTTGGATATCCCTACTGCAGGGGGAGAATATTAAACACAGTAGAAATAGATCATGGTCAATATGATCAGGATATTGATATTTTTTGGGCATCAGGCGCATGTTTTTTTATTAGAAAAGAAACCTTTCAGTTAATTAATGGTTTTGATGAAAATTTCATTAATCATATGGAGGAAATTGATTTATGTTGGAGACTGTCAAATTTATATCCAAATCTTCAAAAACGTTTTTTATTTAATAGTGTTGTATATCATTTAGGTGGAGGTTCATTAAATTATAATAATCCAAAAAAACTCTTCTATAATATTAGAAATCAAAGATGGATGCTAATTAAAAACATGAATCTTTTTAAATGGTTTTCCCCTACCCTCTACTTGATACAAATTGTTAATATTTTTTTAGCTTTTTATTATTTATTTACAAAAGGCTTACAGCATTTTAAGGAAGTTTTATATGCAATAAGTCAAAATTCTATAAAAATCAATGATTCTAAAGTTAATATTTTGAATAAATATCTTAAATCCAGAACAAAAACATCTAAACCTAAACACTTTATAATAAAATCAGTTCTAATTCAGTATTTTTTAAGAGGAAGGAAAAAATTTTCAGATTTAACTTAACTTTAATTTTTTGTCTAAGTTTTTTATTTAAATTTGATAATAAATATATACGATATGAAAAAAATAATTTTAACTATTTTAACTGTTTCAGTTTTGTTTCCCTCCTGTATTTCTAAAAAAGATTATGCTGCTTTAGAAGCTACTAACAAACAAAATAAAGATTTACTTAATACAGCTACTATTAAATTAAATGCCTGTATTGAAGATAAAACAAACTCAGAAGCAAGTTTAAAAACTTTAAAAGATCAAGTTGCTTTCTTGAAAGCTAATAATCAAGATCTTATAAATAATATGGGTAATTTAACTACTCTTTCTCAAAAAGGTGCTGAGAATCTTGAAAAATCTTTAGAAAGTATGAAGGAAAAAGATTTAACAATAAATACTATGAGAGATGCAGTTACTAGAAGGGATTCTGTACATTAGCATTAGTAACTAGTTTAAAAGGAACCTTTATCGATATAAACGACAAAGACATTGAGGTTAATGTTGAAAAGGGTGTTGTCTTTATTTCTATTTCTGACAAATTATTATTTAACAGTGGTAGTTATGTAGTTTCTGAAAGAGCAAAAGAAGTACTTGGAAAGGTAGCTAAAGTAGTTTTAGATAAGCCTGAAATTGAATTTTTAGTTGAAGGTCACACTGATGACCAGTCAATTCAAAATGAAGTATTATTGGATAACTGGGATTTGAGTGTTAAAAGAGCAACATCAGTTGTTAGAGTTTTACAAAATGATTTTGGAGTTCAACCTGAAAGGATGACTGCAGCGGGTAGAAGTTACTATGTTCCTGTTGCCGATAACGATACTGCAGAAAATAGATCAAAGAACAGAAGAACTAGAATAGTTGTTCTTCCTAAATTAGATCAATTTTATGATTTAATAGAACAAGGAATGAAAGCTGTTGGTGCAAACTAAGAACTAAGCTTTAAATATTTTATAAAAAAGCATGTCTTTTATGACATGCTTTTTTTTTGAATATTATCTTTGAATACCAATTTAATAGTCGACATTTGCATCCTAAATTTAGTAAGTGAATAATTTTAAAAATCTAGGAATTGAACAAAAGCTTATTGATTCGATTTTAGAATTAGGATTTGAAAATCCTACACCTGTTCAAGAAAAAGCAATTCCATTAGTTTTAAATGATCGTTCTGATTTAATCGCATTAGCTCAAACTGGGACTGGAAAAACTGCAGCATTTGGTCTTCCTAGTATTCAACAGATAGATTTAAAAAACAAAAATATTCAAACAATAGTTCTCTGTCCTACTAGAGAATTATGTATTCAAATTTCTAAAGATTTAATTTCATATTCTAAATTTTTAAAAGCTATTAAAATAACTCCTGTTTATGGAGGGGCTAGTATTGAAAACCAAATAAAAGCTATTAGGAAAGGAACTCATATAATTGTTGGGACACCTGGAAGAACAAAAGATTTAATAAAAAGAAAAGTTTTAAATTTTAAATCAGTTAACAGGGTTATTTTAGATGAAGCTGATGAGATGTTAAGTATGGGGTTTAAAGATGATTTAGACTTTATCTTAGATACAACATCAGAAAATAGACAAACTTTATTGTTTTCTGCAACAATGTCTAAAGAAGTTCGTAGTATCTCAAAAAGATTTATGAACGATGCAAATGAAATTACTGTAGAAAAATTAAATTCTGGATCTAAAAATGTAGAGCATCATATATATAATGTTAGCTCTAGAGATAAGTATGCAACGTTAAAAAGAATTTCAGATTTTAACCCTGAAATTTATGGAATTGTATTTTGTAGAACAAGACGAGAAACTAAAGATATAGCAAGTAAATTTATTAACGATGGATATAGTGCTGATGCTATTCATGGCGATTTAAGTCAATCTCAGAGAGACGACGTAATGTCAAGGTTTAGAGATAAGACCATACAAATGCTCATAGCCACTGATGTTGCAGCTAGAGGTTTAGATGTTAATAGCTTAACTCATGTCATTAATTATTCTCTTCCCGACGATCCTGAAGTTTATACACACCGTAGTGGAAGAACTGGAAGAGCTGGTAATAAGGGTATTTCTGTAGTTATTTCCAATTCTAGAGAGTCAAGAAAAATAAAATCTATTGAAAATAAATCTCAGATTAAATTTATAAAAATGGACGTTCCGTCTGGAAAAGATATATGTTCTAAACAGCTTTTTAAATTAATCGAAAAAATTGAGAAAGTTAAAGTAGATGAAAAACAAATTTCTCCATTTCTTCCTGATATTTATGAAAAATTAAATTGGCTTAGTCGTGAAGACCTAATTAAACATTTTGTTTCTGCTGAATTTAATAGATTTTTAGATTATTATAAGAAAAGTCGAGATATTAAAAGTGATAACAATAGCGATAGAAGTTCTAATAATTCTGATAGATCGAGAAGACGTTCTAAAGATTTCGAAAACCTTTCTGTTAATGTAGGAAGAAAACAAGGTATTACTCCGATAGAATTAATCTCTTTAGTTAACAGAATTACTAAATCGAATGAAATTGAAATTGGTAGTATAGATATTAGACAATCTTATACAATTTTCGAAATTGATAAAAGTATTACTAAATCTCTGATAAAATCTAGTTCAAAATTAGATCACAACGGAGTAGATTTAAAGGTTACTGTTTCTAAAGAAAAAATCGAGAAAAAATATAATAGAGAGAAAAGCCAAAGAAGATCGAAACCTAAAAGAGATTTTAATAATAAATCTAGATCTAAATCTAGAAATAGATCTGACAGGAGAGGTAGAAGAAAATTTAGAGATTAATCTACTTTTTGATATTTAGCAAATTTTAATAATATTTTTTTTAAACCGCTTGTTTCAAACTTAACTTCAGCTTTTTTGTCTCCACCAGCTCCCTCTGTAATTATTACTGTTCCTTTTCCAAATCGATTATGAATTATTGAATCACCAGTATTTATATCTACGTAATCAGGGGGTCCACTTGTTGAATAATTTGTTTTTTTTATTTTTTTTAAAGCAATTTTTCTTTCAGGTTTTTTAAATCTTATTTTTGATTCTGTATTTTTTTTAAAATTTACTTTAGAATTTATTATATTATTTAAGTTGATAAATTGTGGATCAATTTCATTTATAAATCTACTAGGTTCACAATCAATTAATTTGCCCCATCTATACCTTGTTTTTGAATGAGATAATATTATTCTTTTTTTTGCTCTAGTTAGAGCTACATAGAATAACCTTCTTTCTTCTTCTAAATCAGATCTTGTTGTAGAGCTCATAGCTGAAGGAAATAAGTCTTCTTCTAAACCAACTATGTAAACATTAGAAAACTCCAAACCTTTAGCTAAATGAATTGTCATTAGCGAAACTTTTGGCTTCGATTTCTCAATATCTTTATCCAAGTCTGAAATTAAAGCAACATCTTCAAGAAATTCACTCAATGAGTTTTTCGAATCAACAATTTCTTTTTGACCATCTATAAAATCTTGAACTGCATTTATTAATTCTTCAATATTTTCAATTCTACTTATCGATTCTGGTGTTCCTTCATTTTTAAGTAAATTAATAACGCCTATTCTATTTAAAACTTCATTTAAAATTTCTAATGCATCAAGATTCTCATTATTAATTTGAAAGCTTTTAATCATACATAAAAAATCAAATAACTTTTGTTTTGTTCCATTATTAATAGGAATATCAGAGTTATTAATATCATCAATTACATCAAAAATTGTAAGATTGTTTTCGTTTGAAAATATTTGAATTTTTTCTAAGGTAGTTTGTCCAATTCCTCTTGGGGGGTAATTTATTATTCTTTTTAAACTTTCTTCGTCACTTGGATTAACAATTAATCTTAAATATGCTAAAACATCTTTTATTTCTTTTCTTTGATAAAATGACAATCCTCCGAAGATTTGAAAAGGAATGTTTTTTCTTCTAAGAGCATCTTCTATTGACCTAGACTGAGCATTAGTTCTATACAAGACAGCAAATTCATCGTTTCTTAATTGTTGATTATATTTTGCTTCAAATATTGATGATGCTACAAACCTTCCCTCTTCAGAATCAGTTATAGTTTGATTGATTTCAATTTTATCTCCAATTTCATTTTCAGTCCAAACCTTTTTATCTAGTTTATTTAAGTTATTATTAATGACAGAATTTGCTGCATTAACAATATTTTGAGTAGATCTATAATTTTGTTCTAATCTATAGACTGATGAATTTGGATAATCTTTTTGAAAGGATAAAATATTTTCAATATTTGCACCTCTAAATCCATAAATACTTTGTGCATCATCTCCCACTACACATATATTTTCAAACTTATCAGCTAGCGCTTTAACAATTAAATATTGCGAATGATTAGTGTCTTGATATTCATCAACATGAATATATTTAAACCTTTGTTGATACTTGTTTAGAACTTCTGGAAATCTGTTTAAAAGTTCATTAGTTTTAAGTAATAAGTCATCAAAATCCATTGCTGAAGCTTTAAAACATCGATTAACATAGGTTTGATAAATTTTACCAAATAAAGGTCTTCTGGATTCTTTGTCCTGCTGAATTAGTTCTTGATTATTATAATATGCCTTAACAGTAACTAAATTATTTTTTAGAGACGATATTCTGTTTCTAATAGTTCTATATTTATAAAGATCTTTATCAAGTTTAAGTTCTTTTATAATTGACGATATCAAACGTTCAGAATCTTGTGTGTCATAAATTGAAAAATTTGAACTATATCCTAAATACTCTGCTTCTGATCTGAGAATTCTTGCAAAAATTGAGTGAAATGTTCCCATCCAAAGATTTTTAGCCTTGGATTCTCCTACAATCAAACCAATTCTTTCTTTCATTTCCCTTGCTGCCTTATTAGTAAAAGTAAGGGCTAAAATTGAAAACGGATCAACTCCCATTTCCATTAAGTACGCAATTCTATATGTTAAAACTCTTGTTTTTCCAGATCCAGCTCCAGCAATTACCATTACTGGGCCATCTTTATGTATTGTTGGAAGCTTTTGAGAGTCGTTTAACTGACTTAAATAGTCTTGCAAATCATTGAATTTTTAATTAAAATTAACAGAAAAATACTTCTATTTTTTACCTTATAAAGTTAATAAATTATATTAGTGTTGTGAAAGAAAATTTATTAAATACTTCTATTGATTATTTGAAAGGAGTTGGTCCTAATAGAGCAGAAATTTTAAAAAAAGAATTTAATATTTTCACTTATAAAGATTTATTGAATTTTTTTCCTTTCAGATATATTGATAGAACTAAATTCTACAATATTAATGAAATTCAGAAATCCAATGCAGATGTACAAATAATCGGAAAATTTACAGAGATCTATTATTTCAAAAACATTAAAAGTAATAGACTTATAGGTACATTTAATGATGGTAATAGTACTATTGATATAGTTTGGTTTAAAGGAGCAAAATGGATAGAAAAATCTATCAAATTGAATACTGATTATGTATTATATGGAAAACCAAATTGGTATTTAAATAATTTTTCAATTGCACATCCTGAACTTGATTTGGTTTCAGAATTCAATAAAAAACAGGTAAAAGGATTACTACCTATTTATAGTTCAAACGAAAGAGTTCTATCAAGGGGAATAACTAATAAATTCTTCAGAGAAGTAATTTATAATATTTTAAATAATTCACTAGGTTGTTTTAAAGAAAATTTAAGTAAAGAAATTAATGAAAAATATTCTCTAATTTCAAAATATCAAGCGTTTAAGAATATTCATTTTCCTACGAACCAACAACTTTTATCTAAAGCAGAATTTAGATTAAAATATGAAGAGTTTTTTTACTTACAATTAGAATTTTTAATGAGTAATATATCGAAGAAATCTAAATTCAAGGGGTTTAATTTTTCAAAAGTTGGTAATAGTTTTAATGAATTTTATAATTCTCACCTATCTTTTTCACTTACAAATGCTCAAAAAAAAGTTATTAAGGAAATAAGAAAAGATTTCTCGTCAAATGCTCAAATGAACAGACTGCTTCAAGGAGATGTAGGATCAGGTAAAACAATTGTTGCTTTACTAAGTTCATTAATAGCAATAGATAATGATTTTCAGGTTTGTTTATTGGCACCTACCGAAATTTTAGCACAACAACATTATAATAGTTTAAATGATTCATTAAAAAAAATAAATATTCACGTAAGTATATTAACAGGTTCTTCATCAAAAAAAGATAGAATAAAACTTTTTTCAGATCTTATTAATGGAAAAATTAACATTTTAGTTGGAACCCATGCCGTATTAGAAGATAATGTAAGGTTCAAGAACTTAGGATTTGTTATAATTGATGAACAACATAAATTTGGAGTAGCCCAAAGGTCAAAACTTTGGAAAAAAAATATTAATCCTCCTCATGTTTTAGTAATGACAGCTACACCAATTCCAAGAACTTTAGCTATGACTGTGTATGGAGATTTAGACATTTCAATAATTGATGAACTTCCCCCAGGTAGAAAAACTGTAAAAACAGTTCATAGGTCAGATAAAAATAGACTTGAAATTTTTAAATTTCTTAAAGATGAAATTAAAAAAGGACGCCAAGTATATATCGTATATCCGCTTATTGAAGAATCAAAAAAAATGGATTATAAGGACTTAATGGATGGATACGAAAGTATTTCCAGAGAATTTCCAAATAATAAATATCAATTAAGCATTTTACATGGCAGAATGAAATCAGAGGATAAGGCTATTGAAATGAAAAGGTTTAAAGAAGGGAAAACCGATATAATGGTATCAACAACTGTTATAGAAGTTGGTGTTAATATTCCTAATGCAAGTGTAATGGTAATTGAAAGTTCGGAAAAATTTGGATTATCTCAACTACATCAGTTAAGAGGAAGAGTTGGAAGAGGCTCTGAAAATAGTTATTGTGTATTAATGACGTCAAACAAACTTAGTTCTGATGCAAGGAAAAGAATAAAAACTATGACAAGTACTAATGATGGTTTCAAGGTTGCTGAGGTTGATATGGAAATAAGAGGTCCTGGAAATTTGTTGGGTACCCAACAAAGCGGATTGTTAAATCTTAAGATTGCTAACATAATTACAGACAAAGAAATTTTAGAATCAGCAAGAAATGATGTTAAAGTAATCGTTTCAAATGATCAAAAATTAATTAAAGTCGAAAATAAATTAATAAAGGAAGAATATAATAATAAAACAAAAAACACTCTTTTATGGAAACATATAAGTTAAGTTATTATTTAATTTAAATGTTCTTAATTGTATCTTTGAATATATTATAATAATATATAATGAATATATCATTTAACTGGTTATCGGAATTTTTAAAAATTGATTTAAAAATTGAAGAAGTTTCAGAAATTCTAACAGATATAGGTTTAGAAGTTGAAGGAATTGAAAAATATGAGGAGTTTACTGGAGGTTTAGAGGGACTTGTTGTAGGAGAAGTTGTTTATTGTGAACAACATCATAACGCGGATAGATTAAAACTTACTAAAGTTAATGTTGGTAATGAAACTATACTGCAGATTGTTTGTGGTGCTCCAAACGTTCAATTAAATCAGAAAGTAGTTGTTGCAACTGTTGGAACCACCTTATATCCATTTAACAACGATAAGTTTAAGATAACTAAAAGTAAAATTAGAGGTGAAATCAGTCAAGGAATGATTTGTGCTGAAGATGAAATAGGTATAGGAAACTCCCACGAAGGTATTATTGTTTTAAATTCCAAATTCAAACCTGGTACTAAAGTTTCAAAAATTTATGAAAACTATTCCGATCTGGTTTTTAATATTGGTTTAACTCCTAATCGATCTGACGCTATGAGTCATCTTGGTGTTGCTAGAGACCTTAGAGCTGCTTTAATGCATAAAGGACATAAAAGTGAGTTAATAACTCCATCTGTTTCCTCTTTTCATATAAATTCAAGAACTAAAAAAATTAACATTAATGTAGAAGACCCTAATATATGTCCAAGATTTTCAGGAGTTTGTATTGAAAATGTTTCTATTAAGGAATCACCCAAATGGTTAAAAAATAAATTAAAATCTATCGGACTAACTCCTTTAAATAACGTAGTTGATATTACAAATTATGTATTACATGAAATAGGCCAACCATTACATGCATACGATTTTGATAAAATTACAACCAAATCAATTAATATTAAAACATTAAAAGAAGGTACGGAATTCACTACACTTGATGGTGTAACTAAGAAAACTTACTAAAAATGACCTCATGATTTGCGACTCTGATACACCCATGTGTATAGCAGGAGTTTTTGGAGGTCAAAATCACGGAATTACTAATGAAACTAAATCAATTTTTTTAGAAAGTGCTTATTTTGATCCTGTATCAATTAGAAAAACAGCAAAGCATCATGGAATCAATAGCGATGCCTCATTTAGATTTGAAAGAGGAATATGTATAGATTCAGTCGAATACGCTCTTAAAAGAGCATCTATCTTAATCTGTGAACTATGCGATGGTAAAATATCAAGTGATATTATTGATGAATATCCAAAAAAACCAGAAGAAACATCAATACTTTTAAATTTCAGTAAAACAAATAAATTAATAGGACAAGAGATTCCCAGAGAAGAAATTAAATCAATTCTAACATCATTGGATTTTAAAATTAACAATATTACTGAAACTGGAGTTGGTATAACTGTTCCTTTTTACAGACACGATGTTACTAGAGAATGTGACGTAGTTGAGGAAATTCTTAGAATTTACGGCTACAATAAAATTAAATTATCAAACAACTTATCACTTCCAATTGTTCAAGAAAGTTATAATAAAAACTATAAAACAGAGAACACAATAGCTAACCTACTAATTCCTTATGGATTTAATGAAATAATGAATAACTCTTTGACAAACAATAAATTAAATATCTTAAGTAGAGAAAGCGTCAATATTATCAATTCAATTAGTTCAGATATCTCTCAACTAAGAACTAGTTTATTAGAGTCTAGCTTGAAAACACTTAAATTTAATTTAAATAGAAAAAATAAGAATAATAAGTTTTTTGAGTTTGGAAAGATATATGAAATGGTTGAAGGTAAAACCATTGAATCAAGAAGACTTAGTATTATTTTTGCCAATGACCTATTTAATAATTCTTGGAATAATAAAATCTCAAGCTCAGATTTTTATTATCTAAAAAATATAATTTTAAATATTTTAGATAAACTTTCTATTAAAACCACAGAAAAAATCATTGACCATGATGTTTTCAATAACACCTTAGGTTTATATCACAATGATAATACCTTAGCTCTTTTAGGTGATGTCAAAAATCAATACCTTTCAAGATTAGACATTAAAAACAAAGTTTATTATGCTTCATTGGAAATTGACAATATTTTAAAATTAATAAATGGTGATTTTATTAAATATAATAAACTATCAAAATTCCCTAATGTAAAAAGGGAATTGAATTTTTTGTTTGAAAATAAAGTTCAATACAAATCAGTTGAAAATTATATTTTGAATCAATCCAATATTAAGAATTTACATGAAATGACTTTGAGTGATGTTTATGAAGACCAGAAATTACCTGAAGGAAAAAAATCGTATACATTAAATTTCACTTTACAAGATCAAATAAAAACACTTTCTGAGAAAGAGATATCGTTAACAATGAATAAAATTCAATCAAAAATTGAATCAAAATTTAATGCTGTCTTACGATCTTAAATAATTTAGTTGAAAAAACAGGTATTTCTATTTAAGGGATCTTTTATTGAGACAAAAAGATTAGAATTTGAATTAAATTCAAATAATATTAATCCAATAATTGTAAATAATAAGCGATCAGCTCTTCTTTCTGGTTTTGGATACAACCCTAACGAAAATATTATTATATATGTTTTTGAAGATCAATTAGAAAAATCTAAAAAAATTTTACAAAGTTTAACTATATAATTTATTTCTAAGCTCTTTAATCTTAGTATCATTAATATATGAATCAAATGTTGTTAATCGGTCTATTACACCATTAGGAGTCAATTCAATTACTCTGTTTCCAACAGATTTGGCAAATTCAAAGTCATGAGTACTTAAAATTACATTTCCATTAAATTTTTTAATTGAATTATTTAAAGCAGTAATGGATTCTAAGTCTAAATGACTTGTTGGTTCATCAAACATTAAAACATTAGATCTTAACATCATCATCCTTGAAAGCATACATCTAACTTTTTCACCTCCAGATAGTACATCACAGTTTTTTAATGCCTCTTCACCACTAAATATCATTTTACCTAAAAAGCCTCTGATAAATACTTCTTCTCTTTCTTCATCATTTTTAGACCATTGTCTGAGCCAATCAACTAAAGAAATTTTTTCTTGAAAATATGAATTGTTATCTAAAGGTAAATACGATTGGCTAGTAGTTATTCCCCAATTAAATCTTCCAGAATTTGGCTTTAATTTATTATTTAAGATTTGATAAAAGGCTGTTGTTGCTCTGGTATCTTTTGAATATAAAACTACTTTATCTCCTTTATTTAAATTAAAATCTATTTTATTAAACAACGTACTAGTAGAGTCTGAATAACTTAAGTTTTCAACAGAAAGAATTTGATCACCAGCTTCTCTTTCAGATGTAAAAATTACAGCAGGATACCTTCTTGAAGATGGTTTTATATCTTCAATCTTAAGATTGTCTAGCATCTTTTTTCTTGATGTTGCTTGTTTAGATTTTGATGCATTTGCACTAAATCTCGCTATAAAATCTTCTAATTCTTTCTTTTTTTCTTCAGATTTTCTGTTTTGTTGTGTTTTTTGTCTTAGAGCTAGCTGACTCGATTCATACCAAAACGTATAGTTTCCAGAGTAGTTATTAATTTTTCCGAAATCAATATCTGATATATGAGTACATACAGAATCTAAGAAGTGTCTATCATGTGATACTACTATAACTGTATTATCATAATTTGATATAAAATTTTCTAACCATTTAATTGTTTCGAAATCTAAATCATTTGTAGGCTCATCCATTACTAAAACGTCGGGATTTCCGAAAAGGGCTTGGGCTAATAAAACCTTTACTTTTTGAACACCATCTAATTCACTCATATTTTTGTAGTGATGTTCTTCTTTTATATCTAAATTAGATAATAATGCTGCTGCCGAACTTTCTGCATTCCATCCATCCATTTCCTCATATTCTAATTGTAGAACTCCTACTCTATCGCTATCTTTTTCTGAAAAATTTGGATTAGCGTAAATTTCATCCATTTCTTTTTTAATACTAAAAAGATCTTTGTTACCCATGATAACTGTTTCTAAAACTTGTTTGTCATCAAAAGCAAAATGATTTTGTTCAAGAACCGACATTCTTTTACCGGTTTCTAAATGTATATTTCCTGAATTTGGTTCAATTGATTTTGATAAGATTTTTAAAAAAGTTGATTTACCTGCGCCATTGGCGCCTATAATTCCATAACAATTTCCTTTTACAAAAGAAGTATTAACTTCATCAAATAATACTCTTTTTCCGAACTGAACAGAGAGGTTAGAAACACTTAACATATTAAATAAATTAAATTCATGCAAACTTAATAAAATCAAGGTTATGAATTTTCTTTATTATTATTTAAATTAAATAAAAAAACTAATTCATTAAATGTTTAGATCAATCTTTATTTATTTATCTTTTATATTTTTTATTGGATGCAATAATCAAAATAAAACTTTTATTAGTGGTAAAATTATTAAACCCACAAACAATGAGATTCTAATTTTAAAAGATGAAAAAGTTATTAAAAATATTAGTATTAATAGCGAAGGAACGTTTTCATCTTCTTTAGAAGTCTTAAATGATGGGCTTTATAATTTTATTCATCTTCCAGAGTTTCAATACTTAATTATTAATAAAGGAGACAGTTTAGTATTGCGATTAAATTCGCTCGATTTTGATGAATCATTAGTTTTTTCTGGAGCAGGAGCTTCGAAGAATAATTATCTAATTGATGTTTTTCTAGATCATGAAAAAGAAGAAAATTACATAAAATCAAACTACAAATTGTCCAAAATAAAGTTTAAAAGAATAGTAGATTCACTACAAAATATAAAAACTAAACATTATTTAAATTATAAGTCTGTAATTAAAACTAATTTTATTTCAGATTTAATTATAAATCACGCAATACTTATTCCTCTCTACTCACATATTGAAAACTATATAATATCAAATAAAAAAAATCATTCAAATAATATTCAATATTTTAAAAAATATAGAGATTATATTGACTTAAACATCTCTGAATTATCTCATTTTAAGCCCTACTTAGATTACATTACATTAAAATCAATTAACGAATCATTTTCAGAAGGTAATGGATACGATTATAATTTAAATTTTAATCTACAAAGATTAATCTATGTAGACAATACAATAGATAATCAAATAATTAAAACAAAATTATTAAGATTTATTGCATATGAATACTTGTTGGAGGAAAANTTATTGATAAACATAGATCAGTTTATATATGAATTTTTAAAAATTTCAGAAAATATTAGNACAAATGATGAAATTAAAGTTCTTTATGAAAATATTAATTCATTACAGGTTGGAAAATTATTACCTAAAATCAATCTTTTTAATGATAAAAATATNGAGAAAAATATAATTTCACATATTAANCTTAATAATAATAATGTAATTCTTTTTTGGTCTTATGATCAAAATTCACATCAGGTCAATTTATTTAATAAAGTAAATTCACTTAGTATAAAACACACAAATTATCATTTCAATTTGATTAATATTAATGATGATAATTTGAAATGGAAAAACAATTATTTAAATACTTTCAACAGTAATAGAATAGATAATTTTAGAACAGTAAATTTTGAATCAATGAGTAAAAAAATGGTTTTAAATAATTTGAATAAAGTTATTGTTACTGATAGAAATGGGACGATTAAAGAAATTTTAACACTAACAGATTTAGAAAAATATCTGGAAACTAATTAATTACCTTTCTTGTAATCTGCTAAAAACTTTTCTAAACCAATATCAGTAAGTGGATGTTTTATTAAACCTTTAATTGAAGATAAAGGACCTGTCATAACATCAGCTCCAATTTTAGCACAATCTATAATATGCATAGTGTGTCTTACAGATGCTGCAAGAATTTGGGTATTAAAAGCATAATTATCATAAACGTTTGAAATTTCTGAAATAAGGTTAAGCCCATCAGTAGAAATATCGTCTAATCTTCCGATAAATGGTGAAACATATGTAGCTCCAGCTTTTGCGGCTATAAGTGCTTGACCAACAGAAAATATTAGTGTGCAATTAGTTCTAATACCTTTTTTTGAAAAATATTTTAATGCTTTAACTCCATCTAAAATCATTGGAATTTTTACAACAATTTGAGGATGTAACTTAGATAAAGCTTCACCTTCCTTAACCATACCATCAAAATCAGTGGATATTACTTCGGCAGAAACATCTCCATCAACAATTTCACATATTTTAATATAATGGTTTAAAATATTTTCGCTACCAGTAATACCTTCTTTTGCCATTAATGATGGATTTGTGGTAACTCCATCAAGAACACCAAGGTCTTGTGCTTCCTTAATTTGTTGAAGATTTGCAGTATCGATAAAAAATTTCATAATTTAATTTTTACTATATTTTAAAAGTATTTTTTCATATAATCTGTCAGGAAGTATGTTTTTTAAAATTATTGAAAATTTTTGAATAAACTGACCAACTCGATAATGAATTTTTGGATTTTTTGAATTAATTATTTTATATATCAATTTAGATATTATTTCAGGTGTCCAAGCATTATCAACATGTTTATTTGCAGAAATTAAAGACTTAGCATAATCATCAGTATAATTAGAATAATCGTGTGATTTTGAATCAATTCTCCTAGAAGCAATATTCGTTTTAAAATCACCTGGAGCAACATTAACTACATTAATATTAAATTTCTTTAGCTCCATACTAAATACTTCACCTATTATTTCAAGTGAACTTTTGGTCGCACAATAGACTCCTCTAAATGGAATTCCAAAATATCCTAATATTGAGGTGATGTTGATAATCAAACCAGAATTATGATCTCTCATTGATGGTATACATTCCTTTATAATCGCTATCGGACCCAATAAATTAGTTTGAAATGCACTTTTAATATCTGATTCACTTGTTTCCTCAAGGGGACCTGTAATTCCAATCCCTGCATTATTAATCAATACATCAATTCGACTTTCAATATTAAGAATATGATTTATTGTGTTTTTTATATCAATATTTGATGTGATATCACACTTTAATAATTCATATTCTGAAATATCATAATTATTTGGATTTCTACAAGTTCCGTATACTTTATATCCTTTTGAAGTTAAAAATAAAGAAATGGATTTTCCAATTCCAGAGGATGCACCTGTAATCAAAATTATTTTCGACATATTTTAAAAAAAAGGGCAAGCTACTTACATCACACCGCTACGACTATCTACCCTTGCTGCGTTCCCACCCTGGGGGAATTAAATAGGAGCTGGTTGTGTAAGACTTGCCCATTACAAATATATATATGTTTTATCAAATAAATATCTTTAGAAAAAATAATTAATAACTAAATTTGAAAAAAAATGTAATGATAAAGAAACTCAGTTCATTTATAGTCTTACTAGTATTAATTTCTTGTGGCTCTGCAACAAAAGAAAATTTTAACATTAATATTAAAAAAACTAAAGAATATTTAAAAAACAATGATCAGATTGAATTCACAATTAATAACCCCTCGAACAAAAACATTACAAATCTTAAGTTTAAAATTGATAATAATTTAGTTTCAAGTCCTCTATTACTAAACAACAAACTAGGTAAAAATGTTTTGAAAGCTAATTTTACAGTAGATCAAAATGAGTATACTTTAGAAAAAGAATTTGTTATTTATTCTTCAATTACTCCAAAAATTTATACTTATAAAATAATTAATGAGTTTTCTCACGACATGAATTCTTATACACAAGGCCTTGAATTTGACGATAATAATTTTTTATATGAAGGAACTGGTCAATATGGTTTTTCAATGTTAAAAAAAGTTAATTTTCAATCTGGTGAAGTTCTAGATAAATTATTTTTAGACAAGTCATATTTTGGTGAAGGAATTACTATTTTAAATGATAAAATATTCCAGTTGACTTGGAAGAGTAAAATTGGATTTATTTATGATTTAAAAAACTTTAAACTAATAGAATCATTCAGTTATAAAAATAGTATTGAGGGTTGGGGTTTGTGTAATGACGGTGAACATTTGTATAAATCAGATGGTTCTGAAAAAATATGGAAATTGGATAAAAATAGTTTAGAAGAAATTGATTTTGTTAATGTTGTTACCAACAATAAAGTGATTAATAAAATAAATGAACTCGAATGGTTTAATAATAAAATTTATGCCAATACTTATCAGTTTAATAAAGAAGTAGGATTAATAATAGATCCTTTAAGTGGACATGTTGATGGGGTAATAGATTTTAGCGGGTTAAAGGAAAAAGTTAAAGATCATCCTAAGCTAGATGTTCTAAATGGAATAGCTTATAATAAAAAAAGGCAGACATTTTTTGTGACTGGAAAAAACTGGAATAAATTATTTGAAATTAAAATAATTGAGAAAAATTAATTAAACAAAAGTCTTCCTTTCATTAGTTTATTTACCTCTTTTTTAACATTGCTTATCTCATCTGAATTTTGATAATTTTGTATAACCCTGTCAATTAAATTTACAATTAAAATCATATCATCTTCGATTAATCCTCTTGTTGTAATTGCAGGTGTGCCAAATCTAATCCCAGAGGTTACAAAAGGAGATTTATCATCAAAAGGAACCATATTTTTATTTGCAGTAATATCAGCTTTGACTAATGCTAATTCAGCATCTTTTCCAGAAATATTTTTATTTCTCAAATCTATCAACATCATATGATTATCTGTACCGCCTGATATAATTTTATAATCTTTTTTAATAAATTCTTCTGCCATAGCTTTTGCATTTTGTCTAACTTGAATCATGTAAGTCATAAAATTATCTGTCAATGCTTCCCCAAACGCAATTGCTTTTCCTGCAATAACATGTTCTAATGGACCACCTTGATTCCCAGGGAAAACAGCTAAATCAACCAAAGAAGACATTTTTTTTAAAGATCCATTTTTAAATTTTAATCCAAAAGGGTTATCAAAATCTTCACCCATTAAGATTAAACCTCCCCTAGGACCTCTTAAAGTTTTGTGTGTAGTTGTGGTTACGACATGACAGTGGGGAATAGGATCATTCAAGATTCCTTTTGCAATTAGTCCCGAAGGATGTGAAATATCCGCTAATAAAAACGCATCAACAGAATCAGCAATTTCTCTAAATCTTTCAAAATCTATATCTCTTGAATAAGCTGATGCTCCAGCAATAATTAATTTTGGCTTTTCTTTTAATGCAATTTCAGAAATATTATCATAATCTAGTTCTCCAGTTAATTCATTAACGCCATAAAATACAGGGTTATACAATCTTCCACTAAAGTTTACTGGAGATCCATGTGTTAAATGCCCCCCGTGAGATAAATCAAAACCTAAAATTTTATCTCCAGGGTTTATAAAAGCGTGATATACTGCAGTATTAGCTTGTGATCCAGAATGAGGCTGAACGTTAGCGTATGATGCTCCAAAAAGCTCCTTAGCCCTTTCAATCGCTATGGTTTCTATTTCATCAACTACTTCACAACCACCATAATACCTCTTTCCAGGGTAACCTTCAGCATATTTATTTGTTAAAACAGATCCAGTTGCTTTCATTACATCAGGACTGGTGAAATTTTCAGACGCAATTAATTCAATTCCATTTAATTGTCTGTTTTCTTCTTTATCAATTAAATTAAATATTTCTTTATCTAAACTCATATATAAAATTAGATAGTAAATTTAACAACCAAATTGTTAATCAAAAAAAAATAAACAACATATTATCAAAAAATAATTAACAATTAATAATATTAATTTTTTAAATTTTTAAATGATATTGAAGAATGAGATGAATTATGAACTAATTTTCCATTTTTAACTACCATTAACTGAGGAGATTCGTGATTTATATTGAAACCAGATGCTAATTCGTTTGATAGTTTTTTGTTTTTAACCACATCAATTAAATAAAATTTTATATTTGAAAAATTTTCATAATCAAATTCAAATTTCTTCAAAACTATTCTACTTATAATACACCTATAAGAATGTTTGAATATTACAATAAAATCATCTTTATAATTTATATCATTATAATCATTCGGTTCAATCCATTTAATTTCAGACATTTTAAAAATACTTGTAACTTTGTTTTGTGAATAAGACTGTAAATATATTAAATAAAAAAGCAAAATTTGAATATCAATTACTCGATCAGTATAATGCTGGAATAGTTTTAACTGGAACAGAAATTAAATCTATTAGACTAAATAAAGCATCAATATCTGAAAGTTTTTGTGAATTCAATGACGATCAAGAATTATTTATTATTAATATGTTTATAGATGAATATGAGTTTGGAAATAATTATAATCACAAAACTAAATCTCAAAGAAAACTTTTGTTAAATAAAAAGGAATTAAGAAAGCTTAATAAAGATGTCAAAAATTCCGGTCTTACTATTGTTCCACTAAAAGTTTTTATAAATGAGAAAGGGTTCGCAAAAGTTTTAATTTCTTTAGCAAAAGGTAAAAAGACATATGATAAACGCCAAGTTATAAAGGATAGAGAAAATAAAATACAATTAAATAGATTAAAAAAAATTTAATTTAAATTTTTTAATAAAGGAACAAACTTAAAACTTCCATGATTCTCCTTTTCAAAATATAATTTTGATATCCTTTTCACTACAACCATTTCTTGGTACTTTTAATAATGCATTTATCACACCTAACAGATTCAATTCCCTTAGAAATCAAACGATCTACCATAATTTTTCTTTGTCCCTGGTGTTTTATGGAATCTATCATATAAATTAAATAAATAAGAATTGTATTTTTGAAAAAAAATAAAATGATTAAAGTTGGTGTTATCGGAATTGGACATTTAGGTTCTATTCATCTGAGATTATTATTGGAATCAGATTCCTATAGAGTAATGGGTTGCTTTGATAAAAATACAAGTCTAAAATCTAAGATTAGTTCTGATGTATCTTTTTATGATAATGTTACTGAACTTATTATAAAATGTGATGCTTTATTTGTTTGTTCTAACACCCCTTCTCATTTTGAAATGGTTAAATTATGCTTGTTAAATAATAAACATGTCTTTGTTGAAAAGCCAATAACAACAACTTTGGAGGAAGCAGTAGAACTTGTTAAACTTACAGAAAAAAATAATTTAATAGGTCAAGTTGGCCATGTTGAAAGATTTAATCCTGCTATAACTTCTGTTTTAAATATTATAGATAATCCTAAGTTTATTGAATGTCATAGATTGGCAGAATTTAACCCAAGAGGAAATGATGTGTCAGTAGTATTAGATTTAATGATTCATGACATTGATATTGTTCTTAAGTTGGTTAATTCAAATATTAAAAATATTAGTGCTAATGGTGTAGCCGTGATAAGTGATTCTCCTGACATAACTAACGCGAGAGTTGAATTTGAAAATGGGGCGGTTGCTAATTTTACTGCAAGTAGAATATCCTTAAAAAATATGCGAAAAACTAGATTATTTCAAAATAACGCATATGTTTCTGTTGATTTTTTGGAGAAAAAAAGTGAGGTTGTAAAAATTACTGATTTTCAAGATAAAAAAGACAATTATGCTATGGTTATAGAAAATCTTAAAGGAGAAAAAAAACAAATATATTATTCAAATCCAGAATCAAAACCTGTAAACTCAATTGTTGAGGAACATAATAATTTTGCAAAATCAATACTTAACAAATCTTCCCCATTAGTTAGCTTTCGAGATGGCTTAAACGCACTTGAACTTGCTATTAAAATAATTAATAAAGCGAATGGAAATAGTTAAAAATTTAATTAAAATTTCTAAAACAATTCCCAAAAATGTTTTACTTGTAGCTGTAAGTAAAACTAAACCGATAAACTTCATTAGATCAGCTTATGTCCATGGCCATCGTGATTTCGGAGAAAACAAAGTTCAGGAAATGGTGGAAAAACATGATTCTCTACCAAAAGATATTAACTGGCACATGATTGGTCATTTACAAAGAAATAAAGTAAAATACATAGCACCTTTTGTTAATTTAATACATAGTGTTGATAGTTATAGATTGCTTTTAGAAATAAACAAGCAAGGGATTAAAAATAATAGGGTAATTGATGTCTTAGTGCAAATTGATATTTCTAACGATAACACAAAGTTTGGTTTAACATATACTGAATTTGAGGAATTGATAAAATTGAATAAACTAAAAGATTTAAAAAACATTAACCTAAAGGGAATGATGGGTATGGCAACCTATTCATCCGACTTATCAATTATTGAAAGAGAATTTAACGAACTTAATAGTTATTTTAATAAATATAAGCCTATTCTAAAGTTAAATATTCTTTCAATGGGTATGAGTGGGGATTATGAAATAGCAATTAAATGTAATAGTAATATGATTAGATTAGGAAGTACTATTTTTGGAACTAGATTAAATAATTAATAAGATTGTATTCAATATTAGACGTAGAGACCACCGGAGGTAAATACAACGAAGAGGGAATTACAGAAATTGCAATTTATAAGTTTGATGGTGAAAAAATAGTTGATCAATTTATAAGTTTAATAAATCCTGAAATTCCAATTCAGCCATTTGTTCAGCAATTGACTGGCATAAATAATAAAATGCTTACAAATGCTCCTAAATTTTTTCAAATTGCAAAAAGAATCTTAGAAATTACAGATAACTCTGTTCTTGTAGCACATAACTCTTCGTTTGATTACAGAATGTTAAAAATCGAATTTGATAGGCTTGGATATAAGTTTAACATGTCACAACTCTGTACAGTTAAATTATCAAAAAAAATAATTCCCAATCTAGATTCATATAAACTTGGAAATTTAGTTAAAAGTTTGGGTATACCTATTTCAAATAGACATAGAGCATCTGGAGATGCATTAGCAACCGTAGAATTATTTAAATTGCTTCTTTTAAAAGATAACGAAAAAATTATCGTAAACAGTTTAATAACAGAAACTAAAATAAGTTCAAAAAACAAATGGCAAACATTAATAAATAAATTACCAAATGACGTAGGAATATATTACTTCCATGATCAAGATGGTAAAATAATATACATTGGAAAGAGTAATAATTTAAAAAATAGAGTAAATCAGCATTTAACTGGAAAATCTAAAAAATCATTAGACATTCAATTAGAAGTTTTTGATATAACCTTTGAAAGAACCGGAAGCGAATTAATTGCACTGCTAAAAGAAAATACTGAAATTAAGAAGCACAAACCAAAATTTAATAAACTTTTAAAAAAAATCATTAAGAAATTCTGTTTGGAAGTTTGCGAAAGTTCAGAGGGTAATAAATATTTACGAATATGTCATTATGATGATACAATTAATTATTTGGAATACTATTCATCATTAAAAACAGCTAACAAAAGATTAGAGTTATTAAAAAAAATATACTCTTTGAATGAAACTAGTAAAAAAAATAATTTACAAATTGATATGTTGATCAAAGATTTAAGTTATAAATTTAAAAACATGTTATTGGTCGATAAAGGTAGAGATATTGATGAAAAAAGTGTTATTGTAGTAAAAGACAATCATTATATTGGATATGGTTTCTTTACATTAAATCATCAAATCAGTAACTTTGATGTTTTAGATTCTTTGATAGTTAAAAATGAATATATTGAAAATTCTAAGGAGGTTATTCTTAAATATTTAAAAAAAAATAAAATTGAGAAACTGATTAATTTTGATTAATAAAAAAAATTGAAAAGAAAATTAATTACTATTTCTGGACCCACAGCTTCAGGGAAAACAAAATTAAGTATAGATCTTGCTTTAAGACTAAATTGTTCAATAATTTCATCGGATTCAAGACAGTTTTATAAAGAAATGAATATTGGAACCGCAGTTCCATCAAAAAATGAGTTGTCAAAAATAAAGCACTATTGTGTACAACATAAATCTATAAATGATAAATACACAATAAATGATTTTCAAATTGAAGCATTGGACATAATAAATCATGAATTAAAATTCAATGATTATATAATCATGGTTGGCGGTTCAGGAATGTATATGGATTCTGTAACTAATGGAATGGATACATTTCCAAATATTAGCTCAAAAATTTCTGAAACAATTAACTCAAACTTTAAACTATTTGGAATTAAATATTTACAAGATAAATTAAATGAATTAGATCCTGAATATTTTTCAAAGGTAGATGTTAATAACCATAGAAGATTGATCAGAGCCATTGAGGTATCGATGAGTTCAAACAAACCTTATTCATCCTATCTTGGAAATAAAAAAGTAAATCACGGTTTTCAAACAATAAATACTGCCATTAAAAGTGACCGTGACACCCTTTATAATAGAATTAACAGTAGAGTTGATAAAATGATGAATAATGGTCTTTTAAGTGAGGTTAAAGGTTTATTAGAGTATAAAAATTTACGTAGCTTAAATACTGTTGGTTATAAAGAGTTATTTCTTTTCCTGGAAAATAAAATTTCCTTAGAATTTGCAATTAATGAAATTAAAAAAAATTCGAGAAGATATGCTAAAAAACAAATGACTTGGTTAAGAAAAAAAGAGGATGTTATATGGATTGAAAATAATATAAATATCGATTATTTTTTAAAAATCATAAATTAAAATAATTTAAAATATTAGTTTCAATTCTTTTATTTATTTGATTTACTTTTTCTTTTACAAATTCTAAACCAGTTATTTTTTCATATAACTCAATATATCTTTCAGAAACTCCATTTATGTATTCGTTTGACATTTCTGGAATCGTTTGATTTTCTTTTCCTTGAAAATCTTTAGAAATCAACCACTGTCTTACAAATTCTTTTGATAGTTGTTTTTGTGGAAGTTTAGATTTTTGTAAATCTAAATAACTGTCTAAATAAAAATATCTTGAAGAATCAGGTGTGTGAATTTCATCGATTAAAATGATTTGACCGTTTTTGTTTCTTCCAAACTCATATTTTGTATCAACAAGAATTAACCCTTGCTTTTCTGCTATTTTGGAACCCTCTTCAAACAATTTCAATGAATAATCTTCAAGTTTTAAATAATCTTCTTCACTTACAATATTTTTTAAAATTATTTCTTCTCTTGAAATATCTTCATCATGAGAACCATTTTCTGCTTTTGTGGTAGGTGTTATAATTGGATTATTAAATTTATCGTTTTCAATTAAACCTTCCGGCATATCAACTCCACAAATTTTTCTTTTACCTGATTTATAAAGTCTTGCAGCATGCCCTGATAAATATCCCCTAACAACCATTTCAACTTTAAAAGGTTCGCATGCTTGACCAACAGAAACATTTGGATCAGGAGAAGTAATAAGCCAATTTGGTACTATATGTGATGTGGCATCAAGCATTTGACAAGCAATTTGATTTAAAATTTGACCTTTATAAGGAATTCCTTTAGGAAGAACAACATCAAAAGCAGATAATCTATCTGTTGAAATCATTACTAAAACATCATTCTTAAATTTATAAACTTCTCTAACTTTTCCAGAATACTTAGAAACTTGGTCAGGAAAATTAAAATTTGTTTGAGTTAATGTGTTCATATTTATTAATTTGAGTGTTCAGTATTTTTATAAGCTTCTATAATTTTTTTAACAACTTGGTGTCTAATAACATCGGAATCATCAAGATATATCATTTTTATACCTTCAATGTTTTTTAATACTAAATTAGCTTCTTTCAAACCAGACATTACTCTTCTTGGTAAATCAATTTGACCTGGATCACCATTAATCATAAACTTAGCATTTACACCCATTCTTGTCAAAAACATTTTCATTTGATTATGAGTAGTATTTTGACCCTCGTCAAGAATAACAAAAGCATTATCAAGGGTCCTTCCTCTCATATATGCAAGTGGTGCAATTTCTATAACTCCTCTTTTTAAGTAATCGTTAAGTTTATCTGTGTCTATCATTTCTTTTAGAGCATCATACAAAGGCTGCATATAGGGATCTAATTTCTCTTTCATGTCACCAGGTAAAAAACCAAGGCTCTCCCCTGCTTCAACCGCTGGTCTAGTTAAAATAATTTTTTTTACAATTTTATCTTTTAAAGCTTTTACAGCAACTGCAATTCCAGTATAGGTTTTTCCTGTTCCAGCCGGTCCAATTGCAAAAACCATATCATTATTTATAAATGCATCAACAATTTTAATTTGGTTAACTGTATGTGCTTTAATTTTTTTCTTTCCAACCCCGTGTAATATTAGCTTTCCTCTTAATGAACTAATTAGTTTTTCACCTTTACCAGACATTATTGAATTGATGGTTTTGTCATTAATACTGTCGTTATTATTCATTATCATAATCAATGAATCTAGACGTATTCTTAATTGAATTATTAAGGCCTCTTCTCCGTTGGCGACAATTCTATCTCCTTTTATAATAATTTTAACTGAGGGAAAATTATTTTTAATAATTTTTACAACATCAAAGTTTTTTTTATCAAAAAACTCAACAGGATGAATGTCTTTTATAAAATATTCTAGTTTTTTCAAATTACTTATGTTTTTATTAAAGGCATATTGTAAATTTATATAAATTTTAGCCTTAAATATTATTTTATTTTCATTAAATGAGTGTAATAACTTTAACAACAGATTTTGGAATTAAAGATCATTATGTTGGTTCTATAAAAGGCGCTTTATTCAATGAGTTACAAAATGTAAACATTGTTGATGTATCACACAACATATCTCCATTTAATATAGTAGAGGCAGCTTACATCATTGAAAACAGTTATAAGAATTTTCCAGATGGTTCAATTCATATTATTGGAGTTGATTCTGAAAAAACTGTAGAACAAAGTCATTTAGTAATAAAATTAGATAATCATTTTTTTATATGTGCTAATAATGGAATTATGTCTTTACTTGCTTCAAAAATAAATCCTGAAAAAATTATTGAAATTAACATTCATAACGATAAGATTACAACATTTTCAGTGATTGATGTTTTTGTTAAAATTGCAGCACATATATACAGAGGAGGCTCAATTGATCTAGTTGGAAATCAAATCTATGAATTGAAAGAATTATATAATTTAAACCCTATTTTAAATGAAAAATCTAACGAAATTTCAGGAAATGTAATTTATGTTGACAACTACGATAATGTAGTTACAAATATTTCTAAGAAAATCTTTACAGAATTTGGTAAATCTAGACCTTTCGAGATTAATGCTAGAAATTATATTTTTAAAGAAATAGTTGGATCATATGGGAGTGCCATAAGATTCGATATTAAAAAAGAAAATAGGAAAGAAATTGGAAAGAAAATAGCACTTTTTAATAAATCAAATTACCTAGAACTATCTATATACAAAAGCAATCCTCAAACTTTCGGAGGTGCGGCTAGCTTATTTGGATTAAATTACAGAGACGTAATAACTATAAAATTTAATTAACCAGTGTTAATAAATATGTTTTATTTTAACGATAGTTTCTAATATATTTAATGAATATTAATATACTTTATGAAATTTATTGCATCAAGCTCATTATTACTAAAAAACATTCAGGTTTTAGGTGGTATTTTAAATACTAATAACACACTACCAATTTTAGATTATTTTTTATTCGATATTTCTCAATCTGTTCTAAAAATAACAGCGTCAGATTTAGAAACAACTCTAAGTGCTGAAATAAAAATTGAATCTGAAGACAATGGTTCAATAGCTGTTCCCGCAAAGTTGTTAATAGATACTTTGAAAACATTTCCTGAACAACCACTTACATTTAATGTATTAGAAAACAATACTATAGAGATAAGTTCAAATCATGGAAAATACGCTCTCGCTTATGCAAAAGGAGAAGAATTCCCTAAAACGTTACCAATTACAGACCCTAATAACTCTTCAATATCCTCTAAAGTTTTATTTGAAGCTATTAACACAACTATATTTGCTTCTGGAAATGATGATTTAAGACCTGTCATGAGTGGTGTATTTTTTCAGTTTTCCAGTCAAAATTCAACTTTTGTAGCTACAGATGCACATAAATTAGTAAGATATGTAAGAACTGATTATAAGTCTGACAAACTAGTAGAATTTATAATGCCAAAAAAACCTTTAAATATTTTAAAAGGCATTTTAGCCACAAATGAAATAGAGGTAAAAATTGAATTTAATGAGAGTAACGCAAAATTCACTTTCTCAAATCTGTCCTTAACTTGCAGATTAATTGATGGTAAATATCCAAATTATGAAGCTGTAATTCCAAAAGAAAATCCAAATATTTTAACTATTGACAGATCGTTGTTTTTAAACTCTACTAAAAGAGTAAGTATTTTTTCTAACAAAACAACACATCAAGTAAGGCTAAAAATAACTGGAAATGAACTTATTATCTCTGCAGAAGATTTAGACTATAGTAATAAGGCTGAGGAAAGATTAATTTGTAATTACAACGGTGATGATATGCAAATAGGTTTTAACTCAAGATTTTTAACAGAAATGTTGTCGAATTTAAACTCTGATGAGGTTAAATTAGAATTATCTCTTCCTAATAGGGCTGGAATTTTAACACCTTTAAATTCTGGTTCAGATGCTGAAGAAATTACTATGCTTGTAATGCCAGTTATGTTAAATAATTAAAGATAATAATCTGTTCTTATGAAATGTGATTTTTTTGAATCAATCATTTCTCTTAATATTCCTTTATTCAATTCGTTATCTTTTGAAGCAACAAATGTTCTAATTGAAAATGATCTAAGTGCATCATGAACACTTAATGTAGCTACCGCAGAATCTTTTCTTCCAGTAAATGGGTAAATATCTGGTCCCCTTTGACAAGCACTGTTTAAATTTACTCTACAAACTAAATTTACCATAGAATCAATTATTGGACCTAATGTATCAACATTCTTTCCAAAAATACTGACTTGCTGCCCATAATTTGATGCAGACATATCTTCAATTGGAGTTGTTATTTCTGAAAATGAAATTATTGGAATTACAGGGCCAAACTGCTCTTCTTTATAAACCTTCATATCTTTAGTAACAGGATATAAAACTGCGGGAAAAACAAAATTCTTTTGTTTAGTACCCCCCTTTTTATTTAATATTTTTGCACCATGATTAATTGCATCGTCAATTAAACTAGAAATATATTGAGGCTTAGCTGGTTCAGGTAATGGAGTTAATAGTGTATTTTCCCAAGGAAGCCCTAATTTTAAGTCATCAACTGCCGCTACAAATTTGGATATAAACTCATCTTTAATATCCTCATGAACATATAATATTTTTAAAGCTGTACATCTTTGACCATTAAATGATAAAGTACCTGAAATACATTCACTAACTGTTGAATCAATATCCGCATCTTTTAAAATTATACCTGGATTTTTTGCTTCTAGACCTAATACTAATCTTAGTCTGTTTTTTTGTGGATGTAAATCTTGTAGAGATATTGCTGATGAACTGTGCCCAATCAAGGCTAAAACGTCAACTTTTCCACTTTTCATGATTGGTGAGGCTATCTCACGTCCCCTACCAAAAACTATATTTACAACTCCAGCAGGAAAAGATTCCTTAAAAGCTTCTAACAAAGGTGCTATTAATAAAACTCCATGTTTAGCTGGTTTAAAAATTGTTGTATTTCCCATAATAATGGCAGGAATCAATAATGCAAAGGTTTCATTTAATGGGTAATTATATGGGCCTAAACATAAAACTACACCAAGAGGGCCTCGCCTTATTAAAGCTCTTACACCAGATTTATTTTGAAAAGTAGCTCCCTTTCTATCAATTCTTTTATACTCAACAATTGTATCTTTTATATATTCTACTGTTCTATCAAATTCTTTTCTTGAATCATTTAAATTCTTACCAATTTCCCACATTAATAATTTAACAATTTCCTCTCTTTTAGTTTTCATTTTTTCAACAAAAGATTCCATACATTGAATCCTTTCATAAACCTTCATAGTTGGCCAAACACCTTGTCCATAATTAAATGCTTGGTGAGCAGCATCTAACGCCTTTAACGCATATTCACCTGACATCTCAGGTGAATTTCCAATAAGCAATGGTTTATCATTATCATTATTACAAAGTAATGTTGAATAAACTTGAGTATGTTTTCCATCCCAATTGCTTATTTTACCATTAATCAAATATTCATCATGATTAATTACATTATTAATTTGATATTCTTTAGGAACGTTGTTCATAATTTTGATTTTAATTATACTATTTTTTTCATTGAGGTCATTGATGTTCTTAACTTCTTTCCAATTACTTCTACTGGGTGAGATCTGATAATTTCATTAATTTTTATCAATTTTGAATTATCAATTTGTTTTGAGTGAACGTAAGGTTTACCAATATGCTTTGATTCAATTGTTTTAAAAAAGTCTGATAACAAAGGTTTACAGGCATGATCAAACAAATAACAGCCATATTCAGCTGTGTCTGAAATTATTCGGTTCATTTCAAATAATTTCTTCTTAGCTATTAAATTCGCAATTAGGGGAGTTTCATGTAAGGATTCATAGTAAGCAGATTCATCAATAATTCCCGATCTTGTCATTGTTTCAAATGCTAATTCTACACCTGATCTTATAAAAGCGACCATCAGTAATCCATTATCAAAAAATTCTTGTTCAGAAATTTCATCTTTACAAGGTGAAGTTTTTTCAAAAGCTGTTTTTCCAGTTTCGGCTCTCCAATTTAGCAAGTTTACATCATTATTAGACCAATCTTTCATCATTGTAGAGGAAAAGTGTCCAGACATAATATCATCCATATGTTTGTTAAACAGTGGTCTCATTATATACTTTAAATTCTCTGAAAGTTTAAAAGCTTCAATTTTAGCAGAATTATTTAATCTGTCCATCATGTTTGTAATTCCACCATGTTTTAATGCTTCAGTAATTGTTTCCCATCCATATTGAATCAACTTTGAGGCATATGAGGGATCAATTCCGTTTTCTACCATTTTATTAAATGAAAGAATAGAACCAGTTTGTAAAACTCCACACAAAATAGTTTGTTCTCCCATTAAATCTGATTTTACCTCTGCGACAAATGATGATTCTAAGACTCCTGCTCTATTTCCACCAGTTGCTACAGCATATGCTTTTGCAACTTTCATTCCAATTTTTTGAGGATCATTTTCAGGATGTACTGCTATAAGTGTTGGAACACCAAAACCTCTTTTATATTCTTCTCTTACTTCACTTCCTGGGCATTTAGGTGCAACCATTACAACTGTTATATCCTTTCTGACTTCCATACCCTCTTCAACAACATTAAAACCATGAGAGTAAGATAGAATTGATTTTTTCTTCATTAAAGGCATTAAATTAGTAACTACGTTTGTATGATTTTTATCAGGTGTTAAATTTAAAACCATGTCCGCATTTGGAATTAGTTCTTCAAAAGTTCCTACTACAAAATCATTTGAGGTCGCATTTACATAAGAATCTCTTTTTTGTGAAATCGCTTCCTTTCTTAAAGCATAAGAAATATCAAGACCAGAATCTCTCATATTAAGACCTTGGTTTAAACCCTGTGCCCCACATCCTATAATTACAATTTTTTTTCCTAGTAATGCAGTAACTCCATCCGAAAACTCGGAGGAGTCCATAAATCTACATTTACCTAATTGATCAATTTTTTGACTTAACGATAATTGATTAAAATAATTTTTCATAGTTTATTTATCTGTGTTTAGTCCAAGTAAATTGGAAATATTCATTGGTTCTTTAGAAACTGATATTCTTCCTGATCTTACAAATTGTAATAATCCATAAGGTTTTAATTCTTTATATAATTTTTCTGTATCATCTCTCCAACCAGTTTTTTCAATGACAAAGTAGTTTGGAGAAACTGTTACAATATTTGCCTGACTGTTTTTGATAATCTTTTGAATGTGTTTTTCATCAAAAAGTGATTTAGATTTAACTTTGTAGAGTGCTGTTTCTAAATAAATAGTTTGATCATCTGTGTGGTAGAAAGAAGCGATTACTTCAATTTGTTTTTCTATCTGTTTAATGATTCTTTTTATTGAAAATTCTGTTGATTTTACAACAATAACAAATCTAAATATATTTTTAATTTCAGAGGGTGATGTAGTTAAACTCTCTATATTAATATGACGTTTTAAAAATATTGCAGAAATTCTATTTAATAAACCTATATTATTTTCTGTGTAAATAGATACAGTAAAAGTTTTTTTTAAATCTTTCATATTATTCTAATCTTATATCCGAGACTGAGGCACCGGTTGGTATCATAGGGAACACATTGTCGTCTTTTTCAACGGAAACTTCTAAAAAATAAGGTTTTTTTGATTTAATCATTTTTTTCACTGCTTCCTTTAAGTTTTTTCTTTCAGTTACCTTTTCTGCTTCTAAATAATAACCCCTAGCTATAGCTACAAAATCAGGATTTACAAGTTCAGTTGAGGCATATCTGTTCTCAAAAAACATTTCTTGCCATTGTCTAACCATTCCTAAAAAATTATTATTTAAAACAACAATTTTAACTGCACTACCAGTTTGAAAAATTGTACCTAGTTCTTGAATAGTCATTTGATACCCACCATCTCCTATAACTGCAACAACTTCTCTTTCAGGTGCTCCCATTTTAGCACCAAGAGCTGCAGGAAGAGCAAACCCCATTGTTCCTAATCCACCTGATGTAACATTTGATTTAGATTTATTGAACTTAGCATATCTACACGTAACCATTTGATGCTGTCCTACATCAGTTACAATAATTGCATCTCCATTTGTTGAATTATTAATTTCCTTAATAACCTCAGCCATAGTTAACCCATTTTTTGTTGGATTAACTTCATTGTTGATTACTTTATCATATTCAATTTCATAATGTGATGAAAATCTTTTTAACCACTTTTTATGAGAATTATTATTTACCATTGATTTTAAAAGAGGAATAGTATCTTTTATATTTCCTAAAACTGCAATATCACACTCAACATTCTTATTAACTTCTGCTGGGTCAATTTCCATATGAATAATCTTAGCCTGTTTAGCGTAGGTCTCTAAATTTCCTGTAACACGATCATCAAAACGCATTCCTATTGCAATTAGTAAATCACATTCATTTGTTAATACATTAGGGCCATAATTTCCATGCATCCCAACCATTCCAACATTTAAATAATGGTCAGTAGGTAATGCTGATAAACCAAGGATAGTCCAGGCAGATGGTATTCCTGTTTTCTCAATGAATTCTTTAAATTCATTTTCAGCTTCACCCAAAATAACACCCTGTCCAAAAACTATAAAAGGTTTTTTAGATTCATTAATTAATTGACTCGCTTTTTTAATTTGGTCAATTGAATAATCAGGAATTGGCTTATAACTTCTAACAGAAATGCATTTTTTGTATTGGTAATGCATTAGTTCGAATTGAGCATCTTTTGTAATATCTATTAAAACAGGACCTGGCCTTCCTGATTTGGCAATATAAAATGCTTTGGCCAAAATTTCAGGAATATCTTTAGCTTTAGTTATTTGACAATTCCATTTTGTAACAGGTGTTGATATACCAATTATATCAGTTTCTTGAAAAGCATCAGAACCAAGTAAATGAGAAGCAACTTGACCAGTAATACAAACCATTGGAGTTGAATCTATTTGAGCATCTGCAATTCCAGTTACTAAATTAGTAGCCCCAGGACCAGATGTTGCCATTACTACACCAACTTTTCCAGAAACTCTTGAAAAACCTTGAGCAGCATGAGTGGCTCCTTGTTCATGTCTAGTTAACACGTGATTCAGTTTATCTTGATATTTATATAATTCATCATATATAGGCATAATTGCACCACCAGGGTATCCATATATTAAATCAACACCCTCTTCAAGTAATGTCTTTATTACCGCCTCTGCACCTGATATTTTATTATTATTAGTCATTAATTATCTGTTACACATCCATTTGAAGCATTAGAAACATTTTTACAATATTTGTGTAATATTCCGCTTTTAAACTTTAATTCTGGTTTAATCCAACTATTTTTTCTTTTAGTCAGTTCTTCTTCTGAAATTTCTACTGAAATTGAGTTAGTAATAGCATTTATGATTATAATGTCATTGTTTTTTATGAGTGCTATATTACCACCATCTTGAGCTTCAGGACAAATATGACCTACGACAAAACCATGAGTTCCACCTGAAAATCTACCGTCAGTTATCAACGCTACTTCTTTTCCTAATCCACAACCCATAATAGCAGATGTAGGTTTTAACATTTCTGGCATTCCTGGTCCTCCTTTTGGGCCTACATAACGAATAACAACTACATTACCTTTTTTAACTAATCCATTTTTGATTCCATCATTAGCTTCCTGTTCAGAATCAAAAACAATAGCTTTTCCAGAAAATTTTAAACCTTCTTTTCCTGTAATTTTTGCAACTGATCCGTTTGTAGCAATGTTTCCATATAATACTCTAATATGTCCAGTATCTTTAATAGGTGCAGAAATTGGTTTTATTACATTTTGATTAAAATCCAATGTTTTGACATCTTCTAAATTTTCCTTAATTGTTTTTCCAGTAACTGTCATACAATCTCCATTTAACAAATCGTTTTCCAACATGTATTTCATAACTGCGGGTACTCCACCAACATTGTGAAGATCTTCCATAAGAAACTTTCCGCTTGGCTTTAAATCTGCTAAAAAAGGAGTTTGCTCAGAAATTTTTTGAAAATCGTTAATTGTAAAATTAATATTAGCGCTTTTAGCTATAGCCAGCATGTGAAGAACTGCATTTGTTGATCCACCCAAGACTGTTATTAATCTTACTGCGTTTTCAATAGATTGTTTGGTAACTATATCTAAAGGTTTTAAATCAAGATTAATTAAATTAAAAATTGCTTTTCCAACTAATTCACATTCTTTAATTTTTTGAGAACTAGTTGCAGGATTTGAAGAGTTATATGGAAGAGACATACCCATTGCCTCAATTGCAGAAGACATTGTGTTGGCAGTATACATTCCCCCGCAAGCTCCTGCACCAGGGCATGCATTTTTTATAATATTACTAAATTCATTTTCATCAATTTTTCCAGAAACTTTTTCACCCCAGGCTTCAAATGCAGAAACAACATCAAGTTTTTTTTCATTATGACATCCAGGCGCAATTGTTCCTCCATAGACTAAAACTGAAGGTCTGTTAAGTCTAAGCATTGAAATCAATGCACCAGGCATGTTTTTATCGCAACCAACAACTGTTATTAAGGAATCATATGCCATTGCTTGTACAACAGTCTCAATTGAATCCGCAATAATATCACGTGATGGAAGAGAATATCTCATACCTTGAGTTCCCATTGAAATACCATCACTAACTCCAATTGTGTTAAAAATTAATCCAATTAATTCATTTTTATTGATGCCGTTTTTAATTTGAAAAGAAAGATCATTTAAGTGCATATTACAAGGGTTACCCTCATAACCGGTACTGGCGATACCTACAAATGGCTTAGATAAATCATTAGATGTTAGTCCAATTGCATGAAGCATTGCTTTTGCAGCAGGTTGAGTAGGATCTTGTGTTACGACTTTACTGAACTTATTTAAACTCATTTCTAAAAAAAAACCCCTTATCCAAAGAGTAAGGAGTAAAATTAATATAATATAAAAGTAAACAAAAAATTAATTAATATACCTCGTGAATAATATAATTCATATTTTTATCAAAATCATAATTTAACTATTCCAAAAAACCTTTTTTTTATGGATAAATCATTAAAATCAACAATTGACAACCAAAAAAATTATTTTAAATCAAAAAAAACCTTTAATGTTGAATTTAGAATTCAAAAATTAAAAGATCTTTTAGAAGAGATTAAATCAAACGAAAATGATATTGAATTAGCTTTATTTCATGATTTAGGCAAATCAAAAGGAGAAAGTTATTTAACTGAAATTCACTTTGTTTATTCTGAAATTAATATCGCTTTAAGGAATTTAAAAAAATGGACTAAAAGAAAAGCTGTTAGATCTACACTATTGAATTTTCCATCATCAGACTATATTATAGCTGAACCATATGGAAACACTCTTCATATTTCACCTTGGAACTACCCTTTTCAATTATCAATTGCTCCATTAATCGGAGCAATAGCAGCTGGAAACACAGTTGTGCTAAAACCATCAGAATACTCAAATCAAACAAGTCAATTATTAAATAAAATTTTGAGTTCAGTTTTTGATACAGGTCACGTAGATGTTATTCTTGGTGGTCCAGAAATATCATCTAATTTACTAGAATTCAAATGGGATTATATATTTTTTACAGGAAGTGTTAGCGTTGGGAAAATTGTAGCAAAAGCTGCAGCAATAAATTTAACACCTACAACTCTAGAGCTCGGTGGAAAAAATCCATGTGTTGTTGATGAAACTGCTTCAATTAAGGTAACAGCAAAACGAATTGTTTGGGGCAAATTTACAAACTGTGGTCAAACATGTATAGCTCCTGATTTTTTAATTGTAAATAAAAAAATAAAAGACAGTTTAATTAAAGAGATAATTATACAAATAATCGAAACTTATGGTGATAATGTTGAAAAATGTGATGAATATGGAAGAATCATCAGTAAAAAACACATGAAATATCTTAATTCATTACTCAAAAATGAAAAGATATTGCATGGTGGTAAATTTGATATGAATAGTAAGTTTTTTGAACCAACCATAGTTGAGGTTGAAAATTTAGATTCTAAAATAATGGAGGATGAAATATTTGGTCCAATATTACCAATTATTGAATACAATGATTTTAATGAGGTTGATGAATTAGTAAATAAATATTCTCATCCCCTAGCTCTTTATATTTTTACAAATAGAACTGAATTTGGTAAAAAATTTTTAGAATCTTATCCATTTGGTGGAGGGGCTATTAATGATACTGTTATGCATATAGCAAATGACAGATTGCCTTTTGGAGGAGTTGGTCAAAGTGGTATGGGAAAATACCATGGAGAATCAACATTCGATACATTTTCTCATTTCAAACCATACATTTCTAAGCCTTTATGGATAGATCCTCCTTTGAGATATCCTCCTTTTAAAAATAAGATTAGTTTTATTAAAAAAATATTAAAATTAATTTCATAGAATGAATAACGAAAAATCCGTTTCTAACGCTATAGAATATCGTAGATCTGTAAGAGTTTTTTGTAATGAAGATATAGACTCTGAAAACGTTAAAAAATGTTTATATAACGCTAGCTTAGCTCCTAATAGTAGTAATCTTCAGTTATGGGAATTTATTCATGTTAATGATAAAAAAATTCTTAAAGAATTATCCAAAGCTTGCTTTAATCAAAATGCTGCTAAAACAGCTAATCAGTTAGTCGTTATTGTTGTCAGAAAAGATCTTTGGAAGAAAAGAGCTCAATGGAATATTGATACTATTTTAAAGCAATCAAAAAATGGTGAAATTTCTGAAAAAAGACTAAAGCAAGCACATTCATATTATAAAAAAATAATTCCAACTCTCTACGCTGATTTATTTGGGATTTTAGGATTAATAAAAAGCATAATATTTCAAGCTATTGGATTATTTAGACCTACCATGAGACAAGTTACTAACTCAGATATGAGAATTGTTGCTCATAAAAGCGCAGGACTAGCAGCTCAAAACTTTATGTTAAGCATGGCGGCAATTGGCTATGATACTTGTCCAATGGAGGGATCTGATACTTTAAAAGTTAAAAAAATATTAAACCTTCCATCAAAATCTGAAATAAATATGGTTATTGGTTGTGGAATTAGAACAGAGGATGGGATTTATGGAGACCAATTAAGAGTTCCTTTTAAAGATGTATATCGTTATATTTGATAAATTTTATTAATGAATATATCTCTTTTCAAAGAAATTTGTAGCACATATGCTACTGGAGTTACAATAATAACTTCTAAAAACAATAAAAAAGATTATGGATTCACAGCTAATTCATTTACTTCTGTTTCTATTGATCCATTATTAGTTTTATTTTGCTTAAACAAAGAAGCAAAATCAAATATTGCTCTTAAAAAAAATAGTTTTTTCAATGTCAGTATACTAAGTAATGATCAAAAAGATATTTGTTTCCAGTTTGCTAACAATAAATTAACTCAAAAAGAAAGATTTAGTGGAGTTGAAACAACAGATTCAAAAAATAATATTAAAATAATATCAAAATCATGTTCTTTTCTTGAATGTAGAATAACTGATTTAATCTCTGCTGGAGATCACTTTATATATGTTGGTGAATGTTTGAATGGGGGAATAAATAAGTCTGAGTTAAATCCTTTAATATATCATAAGGGAAAAACACTATAAACTATCTAAACCCTCTTTTAACCAATTTAAATATTTGTCTTTCGATGTATATTGAATAGGTTTATTAAGTATTCTTAAGTCATTATTTAAAAGAACATAATAAGGTTGAGATGCACTTTTGAAGTTAATTGCTTGAAACGCAGCTCCCTTCTCTCCTACTGTTTTTATGATTTTTTCTTTACCAGACTTATATTTTAATGTTATGAAATCTTTTACATCTAATTCCTTTCTATCATCTACATAAAGGGATATAAGAACAAAATTGTCATTAATTAAACTGTAAACTTGAGGATCAGTCCAAACGTTTTCCTCAATTCTTCTACAATTTACGCATGCCCAGCCTGTAAAATCTAATAATATTGGCTTATTTTGAGATTTAGCGTAACTAAGACCTGAATCAAAGTCTTTAAAGCAAGTAAAGCCTAAGGGACAGTCATTTGAATTACTATAAACAGAATAAAATGCAGGTGGAGTAAAGCCACTTAATAATCTAGCTTTATCAGATCCATTTTGTAACAAAGCTGGGAATAGATAAACGGAAAACCCCAAAACAAAAAAACCTAGAATAAGATTAAAATTGGATTTTGTAACATTTTTACTCTCGTGAGGAAATTTATATAAACCTAATAAATACATAGATAAAGATAAAGAAATCAATACCCATACTCCAATAAAAACTTCTCTTTTTAGAATACCCCAATGTTCAACTAAATCAGCATTTGACAAAAATTTAAATGCAAAACCTAATTCTAAAAAACCTAAAATCACTTTAAAAGTATTCATCCATCTTCCAGATTTAGGAAGTTTTGTAAGTAAGTTTGGAAATAAAGCAAAAATTGTAAAGGGTAATGCTAAAGCAACTCCAAAACCTAACATTCCTATGGTTAACTGAATCGCTCCTCCTTGAGACGAAATTGAACCAACCAATAGAGAACCTAAAATTGGACCTGTACAAGAAAATGACACCAAAACTAAAGTTAAAGCCATAAAAAACACACCTATATAACCACCAATAGAATTAGATTTTGAATCAATTGAATTAACCCATCTTGAGGGAATTGTTATTTCATAGAAACCAAAAAATGAAAATGCAAACAATACAAAAACTATAAAAAAGAAAATATTCAATCCCGCATTCGTTGAAATACTATTTAATATTTCTGGATCAATAGAATCAAGAAAGTGAAAAGGTATACTTAGAGATAAATAAATGCCAACGATAAATATGCCATATATAACAGCATTAAATTTAGAACTCTTTTTAGATTTATTACTAGTGAAGAATGAGACAGTCAAAGGAATCATTGGAAAAACACATGGTGTAAGAAGTGCTAATAGTCCTCCAATAAATCCAAGAATAAATAAATTTAAATATGAATTAGAAGTCAAAGCTGAACTATCGTTAATTGTAGATAATAATTCCGTGTTTTTTAAATCAATGGATAAAGCATTATCATTTTCATAAATATTAGAGGTTAAATCTAAATTTTCAATAGTCAATGATGAACCGTCTAAATTAAAAATAAGATTTGCTTCTCTAAAAATACAAACAACATCGTCACAAGCTTGATATGCAATTACAGCAGAAATATTATCACTTTTTGTGTTAGTTTCAATTAATTGTGTAAAAGTTGATTGATTTTCAAAATAAGATTGCTCAACCTGAAAAATAGGATCAAATTTTATAATAGATTGAGACTCCTTAACCCCACCTATCAAATTAAAAGATTTTAATTTATTGTCAAAAATAAATTCCGTTGGAATAGCTCCACCAGGTGATAAATTTTGTGAATACAATCTCCATTCGTTCTCAATATTAGCAGTAGTAATTAATTCAAAAGAATTCTCTGAGATCTTTTTTACGTTAGTTTCGAAAGTTATCGGGTTCTGTGAATAACCAAGAAAACTTAGAGCTGTAAAAATTAAAATAAAAAAATTATTTTTCAAATAGTGATATTTTTAAATTTGAGTTAATACTACTATACTTCCTTTTATCAAATCTTATGCCAATTACCCATAAAATATGTTCTTGATCAGTTAGTACATATTGTTTATTCTTATCAAATATAGACAGTTTATTATCCTTTAATAATTTAGAAACTAATTTTTTTCCATTCATTCCTGTCGGATAAATTACATCTCCAGGCTGCCACCTTCTAATAATTAAAGGGAAAATAATTTGATTTTTTTTTAAGTATAAAGATTTATTATCATTGACAAAATTACCATGGGTTACTTTAATATTATCAGGAAATAAAAAATCACTTTCACTATTATAAAAATACTCTAATTCAATATTTTCTATATTTTTTTTAATTATTAAATGTGTTCTATTACTTAAAATAGAATATGAATTAGAATTAATAATCTTTCCAGTTTCTGCACTACATAATCTGATGATTTGATCAGTATTTTTAAAACCATAATCGACAAACAAATTAAAAATCATTACACTGGATAAATTTTTTAGTACTTTTTTTAATATTAAAATTTCATCATTATTAATTTGAAAATTAGTGGATTTAAAATTTTCTGCATGTTTTTTTAAAATTAAACTAGATTCACTTAAACGATTTATCGTTTTTGAAAAATTAATTGCAAAATCAGAATCTATCTCCTTGAAAATTGGTAGTATCTTATTACGAATTTTATTTCTCAAATAATCGTTTTTAAAGTTACTAGAATCCTCTCTCCATAAAATATTATTTTCTTTAGCATAATCTTTTAATTGAGATTTACTGAAGGGTATTAAAGGACGAATAACTTTATTGTTAATTGATTTTATCCCTGTAAGACCATCAATTCCTGTTGATCTAGTTAAATTAATAAAAAATGTTTCTATGGAATCGTTTAAATGATGAGCTGTTAGTATAAAATCATAATTATGTAATTCAATTAATTCATAAAACCAATCATACCTCAATTTTCTTGCAGACATTTGAATTGAATGTTTAGGGGTATCAATATTAAAATCCTTTGAATAAAATGGAATTGAACTAGACTTGCATAAATTTTTAACAAATAAATAATCATCATCACTTTCTTTATTTCTTAATTTGAAATTACAATGTGCAACACCTAACTTAAAATTCATTCTATTTAAAAGATCAAAAAGCACCACACTGTCAATTCCTCCGCTAACACAAACCAATAGTTTTTTATCAAATAGAAAGGATAAATTATCATCAATATGTTTTTTAGTTAGTTCTAACATTATTAACAATATTACATTAAAAAAAGTATATAAATTAAGTTAATGATAAAATCATTGCATTCCCTTTTAATAAGCATTCATCGTATTCATTTATTCCTTTTGATTTAGCAGTAATAGCACTACCTACATGAAAAGACAAGTGTTTACTATCAGAATCATATATAAGTGACCTTATAACTACATTAAAATCAAAATTTCCATAAGGATCTATAAAACCAACAGCACCACTGTAAAGCCCTCTTCTTGTTTCCTCAAGGTCATCAATTATTTTCATTGCTTTAACTTTTGGAGCTCCAGTCATACTACCCATCGGAAAACTACCCTCAATTATTTTGCTAATTTTCAAAGAAGAATCAACTTGAGATTCAATTGTAGAAATCATTTGATGAACTTGTTTAAAAGGATAAACCTCACATAATTCCTTAACCTTTACAGAACCTGGTTTTGAAAATCTAGACAAATCATTTCTTACTAAATCTACAATCATTATATTTTCAGACCTTTCTTTTGGATCAAGACTTAAATTATCTTTTAATTTTTTATCAATAACAAAATCTATATCTCTTCTACTTGTACCTTTGATAGGTTGACTAATTAGTTTATTATTATTTCTTTTTAAATATCTTTCTGGAGAAGAGCAAATCAAATGTAATTCTTTGTTTTTAAAATAAACACTCATTGGAGATTTAGATATTTTATTAAGATTTTTATAAACGTAAAGTGGATCTATTTTAGCATCTTCACTAAACCAATCGAAACAAAAATTAGCTTCATACACATCACCTCGGATAATGTGGTTTTTTAAAATATCTATCTTATTTAAATATTGTTTTTTATTAAGTTTTTGGCTAAGTACTGGAGGATTAAAAGGGTTATTTTCGTTTCCACAATTCAAACTATTAATATAGTTCCAATCTTCAATAATTAAATTAGATTCTAAATACAAAGCTTCAACACAATCATTTTTAATGATCCATATTTTTTTTGGCTGATAAAAATACAGATTCGGTAAGTTAAAATTATCAGTATTATTACTTTTCAAATTTTCAATCTCGTTCTTTAAATCGTAATTTAAATATCCAAATACCCAATCATCAATTTTTTTTAAGTAATCGTCAAGTTTTTGTGTGGAATTATGTTTTGTAAAAGGCATCTCCGATTCTAATTCAACAGCACATATACACTCATACTCATTAATATTAGAATTATAATTATTTGAATTTAAAAATGAAGAGTAATTAAACTTATTTGACCACTTTAATAATTTGTCTCTGAAAAGATCCAAATCTTCAAGTTTAAATTTTTTAGAAAATCTTTTCAATTTTTTTTTCTTCAAATTTACTTAATTGTTTTTTTTAAAATATATTTTGTTTGTTAAATATTTTTATGGACATTTACAATGTGATTAATAATAGATATTTTAATTTTTCTTTAAACGTATCGGCAACTCGTCGTGCCCGCCCTTTTGGGTATATATCTATTTAGGAAACTAGGTGAGTCCAGTTTCATTTCAATTCATTCTTAATTAAAATTTTAAACATCTTGGAAATTACTGTTGCTTCAATGAAGCATATAAAATATTGTGATATTATATCAAAATCTATTAGTTCTTCAGCTAAGACTAGAGGAACAGGAATAGCATTAAGATCACCCGAATACATTAGAAAAAAAATTGAAAATGGTAATGCTGTTATTGCACTTAAAGAAAATGATTTTGCTGGGTTTTGTTATATAGAAATTTGGGGGCACGGAAAATATGTTGCTCATTCAGGACTTATAGTTAATCCGTTATATAGAGGAAAGGGACTTGCAAAAAAAATTAAGAAATTAACATTTGAATATTCAATTAATAAATATCCAAACGCTAAGATATTTGGAATTACTACTGGCTTACCTGTTATGAAAATAAATTATGAATTAGGCTATAAGCCAGTAACATTTTCTGAATTAACAAGCGATGAAGAATTTTGGAAAGGATGTCAAACATGTAAAAATTACGATGTTTTAAATAGAACAAATAAATCCATGTGTCTTTGCACAGGGATGCTTTACGAACCAAAAAATAAATCATGAAAAAAATAGTACTTGCTTACAGTGGAGGGCTGGACACTTCTTATTGTTTAAAAAAATTATCAATTGATAACGAGGTTCATGCAGTAAATATTAATACTGGTGGTTATACAATTGAAGAATCCAATAAAATTAAAGAAAAAGCAATCAAATTAGGTGCTTATTCATTTACAACTATAGATGCCGTTGATTTATTTTACAATAAAATAATTAAATATCTAGTTTTTGGAAATGTGTTGAGAAATAACACTTATCCTCTTTCTGTAAGTTCTGAAAGAACAATTCAGGCTATGGAAATAGTTAATTATGCTAAAAAAAATAAAGCAACTCATATAGCTCACGGTAGTACAGGAGCAGGAAATGATCAGGTTAGATTTGATACGATATTTCAAATTCTTGCTCCCGAGATAAAAATATTATCTCCAATAAGAGATTTAAAATTAACCAGAGAGGAAGAAATTGATTTTTTAAATCAGCAGGGAATAAAATTATCTTGGGAAAAAGCAAAATATTCAATTAATAAAGGACTCTGGGGAACTAGTGTAGGTGGTGATGAAACTTTGACTTCAGATTTAAAATTACCTAGCACGGCATATCCAGGAAGTTTAAAAAACAAAAGTTCTAAAGAGATAACCCTAACATTTAAAAATGGAGAAATAATTGGGGTAAATGGGGAGAAATATGATTCAGTTACATGTATTGAATTAATTTCAAAACAATGCGACGACTACTGTATTGGAAGAGATATTCATGTTGGTGATAGTATAATTGGAATAAAAGGGAGGGTAGGATTTCAAGCTGGCGGACCTATGTTGATAATAAAATCTCATCATCTTCTTGAAAAACACACATTAACAAAATGGCAACAGTTTCAAAAAGATCAACTTTCTAATTTTTATGGAATGCACTTACACGAGGGGCAATATTTAGATCCTGTTTTAAGAGATATTGAAAGTTTTCTTCAAAGTAGCCAAAGTAATGTAAATGGAGATATTCATGTTACTTTACATCCCTTTAGGTTTGAACTAAATGGAATTTCTTCAAAAAATGACTTAATGAACAGAAAATTCGGAACATATGGTGAGATTAATAATAAATGGTCTGCTGATGATGCAAAAGGCTTTATAAAGATAGTTTCAAATCAAAATAAAATACATCAATATGTCAATAAAAAATAAAATTAAAGCAGGTATAGTTGGAGCATCTGGATACACCGGAGGAGAACTTTTAAGACTATTAGTTAATCATGAGGGTGTTGAGTTAGTATTTGCATACAGTACAACTAACAATGGTAAATTAGTTAGTGATGTTTATACTGATTTAATTGGTGAAATTAATATTGAGTTTACTAATTCAGTTAAAGAAAGTGATGTAATTTTTCTTTGCCAGGGTCATGGTAAGTCATACAAGTTTTTATTAGAAAATTCAATTGTTCCAAAAACTAAAATCATTGATTTAAGTCAAGATTTTAGATTAGAGAAATCTATTACAATAGGAAAGAATACAAGAAATTTCACTTATGGGTTGCCTGAATTACAGAAAAAACTGATTAAATCCTCAAAAAATATAGCAAACCCTGGATGTTTTGCCACAGCACTACAATTAGCTTTATTACCTTCAATTAATTCAAACATTATAAATGGTGAAATACATTCAAACGCAATTACTGGAAGTACAGGAGCAGGAATAATACCAACTAACACTACTCATTTCAGTTGGAGGAATAATAATGTATCGTCATATAAAGAATTTAATCACCAACATCTTGATGAAATTAAATATTCATTCAACAAAAAATCAATGAATAAATACTATCTAAATTTTATCCCTGTCAGGGGAAGTTTTACCAGAGGTATTTTTTCAACAAGTTATTTTGATTGTGAATCTAAAATAAATGATATTAAGAAAATTTATAATGAATTTTATAACGATCATCCCTTTGTAATAATTTCAGAAAATGAAATCAATTTAAAGCAAGTAATTAATACTAATAAGTGCATTCTTCATCTGTCATTATTAAATGGAAAATTAATAATTACTTCAATTATCGATAATTTATTAAAAGGAGCATCTGGGCAAGCCATTCAAAATATGAATTTAATGTTTGGATTAAATGAAACTGAAGGATTAAAACTAAAATCATCAATCTTTTAATAAATATTAAAATGAAAATAGCAATTATAGGAGCAGGAAATTTAGGAATTAGTATTGCAGATGGATTGTTTATCAATAATATGATTACTGAATTATACTTAACTAAAAATAATATATCCACACTTACAAAATGGAACAAAATCCCTAATGTTTTTGTTACATCTAACAATGGTGAAGCTGCAAAAAATTCTGATATAATTATACTTTGTGTTCAACCCTCACAATTTAAAAATCTTTCTATTTATTTAAAGAAATATTTGAAAGAAAAACATACTATAATATCTACTATTACAGGTTTAACTTTAAATACTCTAAATAATGCTTTTGGAAAAAACAGAAGTATTGTAAGAGCTATGCCAAATACTGCAATATCCGTTGGAAAATCAACAACATGTTTGTGCAGTAACTCATTTGGTAAAACAAAATTAAATTTAGCACAATCAATATTCAACAATCTTGGCGAAAGTTTTATTGTAAAAGAGAAAAACATGCAAGCTGCAACTGTACTTTGTGCTAGTGGAATAGCATTTTGGATGAGATTAATAAGATCTACAGCACAAGGAGGGGTTCAATTAGGATTTGAAAGTAGTGAATCATTAAATATGTCAATTTCAACAGCACTTGGTGCAGTTTCTTTATTAATGAAAAACAATAGTCATCCAGAGGAAGAAATTGACAAAGTTACCACACCAAGTGGATGTACAATTAAAGGATTAATTGAAATGGAGCATCATGGATTAAGTTCAGCCTTAATTAATGGCTTAATATCATCATTTGAAAAAATAAATCAAATATCATTAAAATGAGTTTATTCAATGTTTACCCTTTGTATCAAATGACACCATCACATGCTAAGATGTGTTATGTATATGAAAAAAATGGAACAAAATATTTGGATCTGTATGGTGGTCATGCAGTAATATCAATAGGACATAGTCATCCAAAATATGTCAAAGCATTAACAAATCAATTAAACAATATTGGGTTTTACTCTAATTATATTATAAATGAATTGCAATTAAGTGTTGCTAATGAGATTAAAATTCAATCTAATTGTAATGATTATAATCTTTTTATGACTAATAGTGGTGCAGAATCAAATGAAAATGCCCTTCAAGTTGCATCATTTTACACTAAAAAATCTAGAATAATAGCATTTAAAAATTCTTTTCATGGAAGAAGTAACGCAGCATTAAGTATTACTGATAATCATAATATTAAATCAAAGTTAAATGAAGAAATAAATGTAACATTTCTAAATTTCAATGATAAAAAAAATTTCAAAAAAGAAATTTCTAAAGGAGATGTATGTTCAGTAATTTTTGAATCAATTCAAGGCGTTGGAGGATTAGATGAACCAGAAACTGAATTTGTTAAATACATTTCAAAACAATGTAAAAAATATAATACTTGTCTAATAGCAGATGAAGTTCAATCTGGATTTGGAAGAACAGGTGATTTTTTTGCGTTTCAAAAGCATGATATTGAGCCTGATATAATTTGTATTGCCAAAGGAATGGGTAATGGTTTCCCTGTTGGTGGAATTTTAATTAAAGATCATATAAAATCAAATTATGGTATGTTAGGAACAACATTTGGAGGAAACCATTTGGCTTGTACAGCAGTTTTAGCTGTATTAAATACTATTAAAAATGAAAACTTATTACAAAATTCAAAGTCATTAGAAAATTATTTTAGAGAAAAAATTTCATTAATTAAATCAGTAAAAAAAATTAAAGGAAGAGGACTTATGTTAGGCTTAGAATTTGATTTCGAAGCTTCTGAATTAAGAAAGAATTTAATTTTCAAACATAAAATTTTCACTGGAGGAAGTGCAAATAAGAATTTGTTAAGAATTCTTCCTCCGTTGAATATCGAAAAAAAGCATATAGATAAACTTTACGATGCATTAAAAATAGAATTATCATGAGAAACTTTATAAACTCGAGAGATATAATTGATTATCAGTATTTATTGAATGATATCAATAAACATAAAAATAATTCGACAGACTTAAGTTTTGTTGGAAAAAATAAAGTTTTAGGTCTTTTATTTTTTAATCCAAGTCTTAGAACTAGACTAAGTACACAAAAGGCAGCAATGAATCTTGGATTTAAGTCTATTGTAATGAACTTTAAGGATGATGGGTGGCAACTTGAATTTGATGAAAATATTATTATGTCAGGAAAGAAAGCAGAGCATGTAAAAGATGCAGCTAAAGTAATATCTCAATATTGTGACATTTTAGGAATTAGAGCATTTGCTGAATTGAAAGATAAAAAAAATGATAATAGTGATAAAATAATTAATTCTTTTGTCAAATATGCGTCTATTCCTATTTTAAACTTAGAAAGTTCTGTTGCACATCCACTTCAAGCACTTGCTGATGCTGCTACGATTAATGAAAATAAAAATTCCAATAAACCTAAAATAGTGTTATCATGGGCTCCCCATCCAAAGTCTCTTCCTCATGCTGTAGCTAATTCATTTATAAATATGTGTAAAATCAATAACTATGACTTAACTATTACAAATCCCAAAGGATATGATTTAAATAAAAAAATTACAGAGGGAATTCAAATAATAAACGATCAAGAATTAGCTTTTAAAAATGCTGATTTTATTTATGCTAAAAATTGGTCTAGTTATGACCAGTATGGTAAAGTGCTTTTAAATGATGACTCATGGATTATCAATGAACACAAAATGAGATTAACTAACAATGCATTTTTCATGCATTGTCTTCCAGTAAGAAGAAATGTGGTGGTGACAGACTCGGTATTAGACTCAAATAAATCACTTGTTATTCAGCAGGCCAATAATAGAACATATGCGACTCAAACTATATTAAAAGAATTAATTAGTAATGAAAAATAAATTAACAATTATAAAAGTTGGAGGAGGAATATTAAATGAAAGAAAATTATTTGAAATTTTTTTAAAAAATTATTCTAAGATTGAGGGATCAAAATTATTAGTTCATGGTGGAGGTATTATTGCATCAAATTATATGATTAAACTTGGAATTCCAGTAAAAATGATAGAGGGAAGAAGAATAACTGACTCAAACACTTTAGATGTTGCTGTAATGACTTATGCTGGATTAATAAATAAAAATATAGTTTCAATTCTTCAAAAATTTAATTGTAATGCTATTGGTCTTTGTGGTGCGGATGCAAATTTGATTACATCTAAAATGAGGGAGATAGAAAAAATTGATTATGGATTGGTTGGAGATATTGTAAGTGTAAATATTAATTTTATTAATCAATTATTAAAATTGAAAATTTCACCAATTATTTGTTCACTAACTCACAATGGATCTGGTCAATTACTAAATACTAATGCAGATAGTATAGCATCTGAAATCTCAATAAAACTATCAAAATACTTTGATGTAACATTAAAATACTGTTTTGATAAACCTGGTGTTTTAACTGATAAAACAGATGATTTAAGTTTAAAAAAGGTAATTAGTAAAAATGAATATAAAAAACTAAAAAAAAATAAAATCATTTATGATGGAATGATACCTAAAATAGAAAATTGCTTCTATGCTTTAAATAATGGGGTGAATAATATTTTTATTGGAAATCATGACTTAATAAAGACCACTAAAGATTGTACTAAAATAATATTGTAATGAATGATTTAACTAACAATGCAATTCAACTACTAGAGGATTTAATAAAAATTGAATCCTATTCTTTTAATGAAATTAAAACAGGCAATAGAATAGAAAAATGGTTCAAATCGCATAAAATAGAATTTAAAAGAAATCAAAATAACATATATGCTCTCAATAAATTTTACGACTCAAATAAACCCACTATACTACTGAATTCTCACCATGATACAGTCAAACCAAATAAAGGATATAAAAATGATCCTTTTAATAGTAAGATAGAGAATGGTAAGCTTTACGGACTTGGAAGTAATGATGCTGGTGGAGCTTTAGTTTCACTAATTGCAGTTTTTACATATTATTATAACAAAAAAGATCTAAAATATAATTTAATACTCCTTGCTTCAGCTGAAGAAGAATGTTCTGGTGAAAATGGAATAGCTTCAATTATTCCAATTCTTCCAAAAATTAATTTTGCAATAATTGGAGAACCAACGTTAATGAAAATGGCAATTGCTGAGAGAGGATTAATAGTCTTTGATATGAAAATTAAAGGTACTTCTAGTCATGCAGCGCACAAAAACAATGATAATCCAATTATAAAATCAATACAAGTTCTTAACTGGATAAAAAAATTAAAATTCGATAAAAAATCCGAGTTTTTAGGTGATGTAAAAGCTACTGTAACTCAGATACAATCTGGAAACCAGCATAATGTCGTTCCTTCTGAACTAAAATTAGTTTTAGATGTAAGAGTAAACGATTGTTATACAAATCAAGAGATATATGATATTTTAAAAATAGATTCACCATGTGAAATAATTCCTAGATCATTAAATCTTAATTCATCATCGATTTCTAATAATCATCCAATTGTATTAGCAGCTAATTCAATTGGGATAGATAAATATGGATCTCCTACTCTATCAGATCAGTCAAAAATTTCTTTTCCATCTGTTAAAATAGGTCCTGGCGATTCGTTAAGGTCTCACAGTGCAGATGAATATATATTTATTGAAGAAATTAAAAATGCAATACCATTATACATTCAACTATTAAACAAAATAATATAATCATGAAACTTTGGAACAAAGAAGATAACTTAAATCTAAAAATTGAAAAATTTACTGTTGGAAAAGACAGGTTCTATGATCTTTTTATAGCTAAATATGATATTAAGGCTACTATTGCTCACGCAAAAATGTTACATAGTATTGAGGTTTTAACTCATTCTGAACTTGATAAAATCATTTCGGAATTAAATTTAATTAATAACGATATCAAGATTGGAAAATTTATAATTGAGGATAATTATGAGGATGTACATTCAAAAATAGAATCTATACTTGTTAAAAAGTTAGGTATAATTGGAAAGAAAATTCATACAGGGAGGTCTAGAAATGATCAAGTATTAGTTGCAACACAGCTATATTTGAAAAATGAAATACATCAAATTAAACTTCTAACTATTAGTTTATTTAATACTCTGATTGATCTCGCTGAAAAAAACAAACATCTTTTGCTTCCAGGATACACTCATCTACAAGTAGCTATGCCCTCATCTTTTGGTTTATGGTTCTCCTCATATGCAGAAACATTGATTGATGATGTATTATATTTAAATACTGCTTTTAAAATTAATGATCAAAATCCACTTGGAAGTGCAGCAGGGTATGGAAGTTCATTTAAAATTGATAGAGATTTTACAACAAAAGAATTAGGATTTAATGAATTGAAGTACAATGTAATATCTTCTCAAATGAATAGAGGAAAAGTTGAAAAATCCGTTGCAATTGCAATAGGTTCATTAGCTAGTACCTTATCAAAATTTTCAGCTGACATTTGTTTTTTCATGGCTCAAGAATTAAATTTTATATCATTCCCAGAGGATGTCACAACTGGTTCAAGTATAATGCCTCATAAAAAAAATCCAGATGTGTTTGAACTAATTAGAGGTAAATGTAATATCATACAATCTCTAATAAGTGAATTTAATGCTATTTCTATTAACTTAACGAGCGGATATCACAGAGATTTACAGTTGTATAAAGGGAAAGTAATAGAGTCAATTATTGACATTAAAAACTGTTTAGAAATATTAAACTATTCCATAAAAAAAATCAAAATCAGAAAAAATATTTTAGAAGATGAAAAATATAAGTACATATATTCTGTCGAAAATTTGAATGAATTAGTAAATAATGGCTATTCATTTAGAGATGCTTACTTAAAAATATCCGATGATATTAAAAATGATAATTATATTCCAAAAAAAGACATTAATCATTCCTTAAAAGGTAGTATTGGAAATCTTTGTTTAAAAGAGATAAAACTTAAAATGAAAAAGGTATTAACTTAAATGTGGAGAGCTCTATTTTCTGTTGCTGCTAACGCAGCTTCTTTAATGGCTTCAGCATAAGTTGGATGGGAATGACTCATTCTAGAAATATCTTCAGCAGAGGCTCTAAATTCCATCGCAGTTACAGCTTCAGCAATCAAATCAGCTGCTCTTGCACCAATAATATGAACACCAAGAATTTCATCAGTTTTTTTATCTGCTAAAATCTTAACAAAACCATCAATATCCATACTTGCTCTTGCTCTACCTAAAGCTCTCATAGGAAATTGTCCAGTTTTAAATTCAACTCCTTCACTAGCTAATTGCTCTTGAGTTTTACCAACAGACGCTACTTCAGGCCAAGTATATATAACGTTGGGAATTAAATTATAATTAATATGGGGCTTTTGTTTTGCTAGTATTTCGGCTACTAAAACTCCTTCCTCCTCAGCCTTATGTGCTAACATAGGCCCTTTTATGACATCTCCAATGGCATATATATTTTTAATGTTAGTTTGAAGTTTATCATTTACTTCGATTTGACCTTTAGCATTAGTATTTATTCCAACTGAACTAAGATTTAGTCCATCAGTATAAGGTTTTCTACCCACAGAAACAAGACAATAATCTCCTTCAAAATTAACATTTGACCCATTTGAATCTTCAGCAGTTACATTGATGGAATTGTTTTCAGATTTCACTGAAGTTACTTTGTGAGATAAATAAAATTTAATTTTTTGCTTCTTAAATATTCTTAAAAGTTCTTTAGAAACAGAACCATCCATAAAAGGAGTTATTTTGTCAGAATACTCAATAACCGAAACCTCTGATCCAAGCCTACTGTAAACTTGACCCAGTTCAAGTCCGATTACACCTCCACCAATTACAATTAGTTTTTTTGGTATTTCTTTTAGTTTTAAAGCTTCAGTTGATGAGATAATTCTATCCTTATCGATCTTAGCAAAAGGTAATGAAATTGGTTTAGATCCAGTAGCTATAATAGCGTTATTAAATTTTATTTTATCAGCATCTTCAATGTTAATGACTTGATTATTTTCAAAAGACCCAATGCCATTAAAAACTTTAATTTTGTTTTTAGACATTAAATAGTCAATTCCTTTAGTAGTCTGATCTACAACTAAATTTTTTCTAGAAATCATTTTATTTAAATCCACTTTAATAGTACCATCAATTTCTATTCCGTGGGTTGAAAAATTATGTAAAGCCTCATGGTAATGATGAGAAGAATCTAATAATGATTTTGATGGAATACATCCGACGTTTAGACAGGTACCTCCTAATGTATTGTATTTTTCAATAATAGCTGTTTTCATTCCTAACTGCGCACATCTTATAGCGCAAACGTATCCACCAGGTCCAGAACCTATTACAACGACATCAAAATGTTCCATACTTTTTTTTTCAAAAATACAAATGTTTTAATTTATTTCATAAATCAATTACCTTTTTAATTGAACTAAATTATATATTAGCTAGATGGCAAAAACAGATAAAAAAAATCAAAAAAAAATCAATTTATCATTAAATGAGTCATTGTTTCCAATACTTCTTTTAATAATATTTTTATCATTTAATGTTTATGTATATGGGGATGATGCTATGGGAGGCTCCAATCAGTTTATTCTTCTTCTTGGAGCTGCAGCTGGAATTGGGTTAGGTGTTTTTAAGGGATTTAAGTTTAGTAATATGATGAGTCAAGTTGCTGAAAATTTAAAATCTGTTACAGGTGCAATAGTCATTTTACTTTTTGTTGGTGCATTATCGGGTACGTGGTTAATAAGTGGTATTATACCTTCAATGATTTATTATGGTCTAAACATACTTCATCCATCAATTTTTCTTCCATCATGTTTAATTATTTGTGCAATTATTTCAATCGCAACTGGAAGTAGTTGGACAACATCTGCAACAGTTGGAATTGCATTAATTGGTATTTCTAAAGCAATAGGTATTCCTGTAGAAATGTCAGCAGGAGCAATTATTTCAGGAGCTTATTTTGGAGATAAATTATCTCCTTTAAGTGATACAACAAATCTTGCCCCAGCAATTTCTGGATCAGATTTATTTACTCATATAAAATATTTAACAATAACTACAGTTCCAACAATCTCAATTAGTCTTATAATATTTATTATTTTAAACTTTTACATGATTTCATCTGGACCGACTGATAATACTGTTTTACTTGAAGCAATTAATCAAACTTTTAATATTACACCCTTAATATTTATAGTCCCCTTTATCGTAATTGTATTAATTATAAAAAAAACACCTCCTATAATTGCTTTGTTTACTGGAACAATTTTGGGAGCAATATTTGCTCTTATTTTTCAGCAAGATATTTTAACCCAATTATCAGATTCTAATTCATTAACATTTGAAGGTGCATACAGTGCTATTATTAATTCAATTACTGTAGATACAAATATTGAATCTGGTAATTCTGAATTAAATGATCTGTTTACAAGTGGAGGAATGCTTGGAATGATGAATACAATATGGTTAGTAATTAGTGCAATGGTTTTTGGAGGAGTCATGGAATCAATTGGTGCTTTAAAAACAATAACAACATCTTTATTAAACTTAGGCAAATCAACTTTTTCTTTATTTGCAAGTACTGCAGGAAGTTGTTTAGCAATTAACCTAACCACATCAGATCAATATTTAGCTATTGTAATACCAGGTAAAATGTTTGAAAAAGCATTTAAAGAAAAAAATTTAGCACCTGAAAATTTAAGTAGAACCTTGGAGGATACTGGAACAGTAACATCTGTATTAATTCCTTGGAATAGCTGTGGTGCTTATCAATCTGGAGTTTTAGGTGTTAGTGTATTAGATTACTTCTTTTACGCTATATTTAATTGGTTAAGTTTCTTTATGACATTAATAGTAGCAGGATTTAATTATAAAATCAAGAAACTTGAAATTAAGAAAGCTTAATATTATTAATTATAAATATTACTTTTGTTAAATACCTCTTATGTCTAAAACTAAAAGTAAGTTAAAAGGATATTTTTCATTATCAAGAACTCAGCAAATCATGTTTGGGGTTTTTTTAGTGCTATTCTCAATTATTATTTTTTCTTCTTTAATTTCATATTTTGGAACATGGAGAGCTGATCAATCTGAATTAACTCAATTCTTTAACAAAGATGTAGATTCAATAAATATTGCAAGTAAATTTGGTGCTTTAATAAGTCATTTTTTGATTTATTTAATGTTTGGTGTTTCTTCTTTTATTTTACCAATTTTACTATTTATTTCTGGATTAACTTTATTTGTGAATGCAGATTTAGCAAAACTTTTTAAAAGGTGGTTTTGGGGAATTTTAATAATGATATGGTTTTCATTATTTTTTGGATATTATTCTACAAATTATATTTATTCAGGTAGCATTGGATTTGAAGTAAATGAATTCTTAAAAATTTATATTGGAGAAATTGGGATAGTTTCATTACTAATTTTCGGACTAGTAACTTATATAGTTGTCAGATTAAAAGTAACCCCTGAAAAAGTTTTTGAATTTTTTAAAAAATTATATCCAAAAGTAAAGAGTGAACTAATTGAAGATACACAAGCTAGTGCAGTAGAAGTTGATCTATCTACTAAATTAGATCCAATAGAAACTGAGTCTAAATTTAATATCAAAAGTGAAGATCTGAAACCTACAATAGCAAATTTCTCTTCTTACAATGACAAGCCTGATATTATACCAACTGAAAAGAACGATAGTGAAATTAAAATTGAAATTGAAAATAATGAAGAAGAAGAAATATTAGATGAAGATGCTATCGCTAAAGGTTTAGTAAAGAAATTTGGTGAATATGATCATACCCTAGAATTAAAGAATTATAAAACTCCCTCAATAGAATTATTAAATGAATACGATAGCGGAGGAGTAATTACTATAAATGAAGAAGAATTAGAGGAGAATAAAGAAAAAATAATTGAAACTCTTAAGAATTATAAAATTGGTATTGATCAAATAAAAGCTACTATTGGACCAACTGTAACTCTTTATGAAATAATTCCTGAAGCAGGAATCAGAATATCTAAAATTAAAAATTTAGAGGATGACATAGCATTATCGTTAGCTGCATTGGGAATAAGAATTATAGCACCAATTCCTGGAAAAGGAACAATAGGAATTGAGGTTCCAAATAAAAATTCGACTATTGTTTCTATGAAATCAGTATTAGCTTCAAAGAATTATCAAGAAGCTGAAATGGAACTTCCTATTGCATTAGGAAAAAATATTAGTAATGAAACTTATGTTGTTGATTTAGCGAAAATGCCACACTTACTGATGGCAGGTGCTACAGGTCAGGGTAAATCAGTTGGACTTAACGCAGTTTTAACATCTCTTCTTTACAAAAAACATCCTTCTGAGGTTAAATTTGTTTTAGTTGATCCCAAAAAGGTTGAATTAACTTTATTTAACAAAATAGAAAGACACTATTTAGCCAAGCTCCCTGATACAGATGAAGCTATTATTACAGATAATAAAGCAGTAATAAAAACCTTGAATTCATTGTGTATTGAAATGGATAACAGGTATGAAATGCTAAAAAATGCGCTTTGTAGAAATATAAAAGAATACAATGCAAAGTTTAAACAAAGAAAATTAAATCCAGATTCAGGTAATGTTTTTCTTCCTTACATTGTTTTAATTATAGATGAATTTGCTGATCTAATAATGACAGCAGGAAAAGAAGTGGAAACACCAATAGCAAGATTAGCTCAACTAGCTAGAGCTGTGGGGATTCATCTAATAATTGCAACTCAAAGACCATCTGTAAATGTTATAACTGGAATAATTAAAGCTAATTTTCCAGCAAGAATTGCATTTAGAGTTACATCAAAAATAGATTCTAGAACTATATTAGACAGTGGCGGTGCCGATCAGCTAATTGGAAAAGGTGATATGCTTTACACACAAGGAAATGAATTAGTAAGAATACAATGTGCTTTTGTCGATACACCTGAAATAAATAAAATTACAGATTTTATTGGATCTCAAAAAGCATACGCTACAGCTTACGAATTACCAGAATATGTTGGTGAAGAAAGTTCAAGTTCTTTAGATAATAACATTGAGGATAGAGATGTTTTATTTAGAGAAGCTGCTGAAATTATTGTAATTGCCCAGCAAGGTTCAGCATCATTATTGCAACGTAAAATGAAGTTAGGTTATAATAGAGCTGGTAGAATTATTGACCAATTAGAAGCTGCGGGGATAGTAGGTGCATTTGAAGGGAGTAAAGCTAGAGAAGTTCTAATCCTAGACTTAGCCTCGTTAAATACTATGTTAGAGGGTGAAAAAAATAAATAATGAAAAAAATTTTAATAATTATACTAATATTTAGTTTTAATATTAATGCTCAAAATGATCCTAGAGCAGAAAAATTATTGTCAAAAGTTTCTAATAAAATTGATTTAGCAGAAAGTTATAAAATTGATTTCAAATACACATTAGAAAATAAACTTGAAGGAATTAATCAAGATGCAAACGGAACTGTAACTATTCAAGGAGATAATTATTTATTGAATTTTATGGGGATTACTCAAATATGTGATTCTAATAACGTCTATTCTATTGTCCCAGAAAATGAAGAAGTTATCATATCAAGCATTGAAGAAGAAGAGGAACAGACTATAAAGCCATCTAAGTTGTTAAATTTTTACAGAAAGGGCTACTTAATTCTTTGGGACAAACTTCAGTCAGATTATGAAAACAAAGTTCAATTTGTCAAACTGATACCCAGTGATTCAAATTCAGATATAGATTACTTACTTCTTGGTATAAATATTTCTAATAATAATATTTCAAAACTTATTGAAATTGGAAAAAACAAGACAAAAACTATTCTCAATGTAAATTCAATTGTTTTTGACCCTGTTATAGAAAAAGATATTTTTATTTTTGATGAAAATAATTATACAGATTATTACATAGAAAAATTATAAAATGAAGATTATAGATCGTTATATATTAACATCTTATCTAAAGATATTTTTTAGTTTCTTCTTTATACTGATGTTTATTTTTATCATTCAAATAATATGGGTATTTATTGATGATCTAGCTGGAAAAGAAATTGATTTTGAAATAATTTTCAAATTTCTACTGTTCTACTCTCCCAAACTACTTCCCCTAGTTATTCCATTAACAGTTTTACTAGCTTCAATAATGACTTTCGGAAATTTATCTGAACAATATGAACTGGCAGCTATTAAATCTTCTGGAGTATCACTTTTCAGATCAATGAGAAGTCTTCTTATTGTTAATGTTATTTTGTGTATTGGAATGTTTTTTATAGCAAATAGTCTTATTCCCTATGCAGAATTTAAATCTTATAATCTTAGAAAAAACTTAGCTAAATTAAAACCAGCTTTAGCCATTACAGAAGGAGTTTTCAGTGATATAATAACATGAATATCAAAGTTGAAAGAAAATACGGTCCAGACAACAATCTTCTTGAAGATATTATTATACATCAAAATAACTTTAACTCGAGAAATACTTTAGTTATAAAAGCTGAATCAGGCGAACTTAAAAGTCAAGATTCAAGTGAAATTTTACAGCTTGTATTAAATAATGGTAAAAGATATGAAGAAATAGAAAGTAGAAGTCCAAACAATAAACAAGTTTCTCCTCATACCCTAGTTTCTTTTGAAAAGCATATAATGAATATAGATTTAAGAGAGTTTAATAAAGTTGATTTTGACGATGAGAAGTTTAGCAATACCTATAGAATGCAAAATATATCTCAATTAAATTTTAGTATAGATTCCTTATCAAAAAACTTAGTTTTTAGGTATAATAATTTTGCAAAAAATTTTTATGCAAGAACTGGTATCTCAAATTTTGTAAGAAATGTTAGAATGGATAATAGTTATAAAGATTCGGTTTTATATACGAACTACAATTCACATCTAAAAGATTATCCAAGAAAGAAACAGCTAGACGTACTAAACGAAACTCTAAATTTAACAAACAGTCATGTTCAAGTTTTATTAAATCAAAAAGACAATTTTTTTATAAAAGAAAAGATAGTTAATCTTCATAAATCAAATTTATACGATAAGTATGCTTTAGGATTCGCTTCTTTAATTCTCTTTTTTGTTGGAGCACCACTTGGTGCAATAATTAGAAAAGGAGGTATAGGACTTCCAATGGTTGTTTCATTAATATTATTTCTTAGCTATCACTTTATTGGAACTTTCAGTAGAAATGCAGCAGAAGATGGAAGTATTGACGCACTAATTGGCAGTTTAATTCCTAATGCCATAATGCTCCCTCTAGGAATATATTTAATTTACAGAGCTAGTTCTGATAAATCTATATTTAATTTTGATAAAATATCATATCCTTTTAGACTATTTTTGAAAAAAATAAGTTCGATAAAATTTCGATTAAAAAAATAAATATGAGTAAAATAATATTAGATAAAATTTCCGATGCAATTGAAGATGTAAAGCAAGGAAAAATTATTATTGTTGTTGATGACGAAAATAGAGAAAATGAGGGTGACTTTATTTGTGCTGCTGACCTAGTGACACCAGAGCTAATAAATTATATGGCTAAACACGCCAGAGGACTCATATGTACACCAATAACCGAAAAAAGATCAAGAAAATTGAACTTATATCCAATGGTTAGTAACAATACCGATCCTATGGACACTGCATTTACAGTTTCTGTTGATTTAAAAGGAGGTGGTGTAACGTCGGGAATCTCTGCTTCAGATAGATCAAAAACTATTAAGGCAATTGTTAATAAAAGTACTAAACCTGATGATTTAGCACGTCCTGGTCACATTTTTCCATTAATTGCTAAAGATGGTGGCGTATTAAGAAGAACAGGGCATACAGAAGCTGCTATTGATTTTGCAAGACTTGCTGGATGTTCTCCTGCTGGAGTTATTTGTGAAATCATGTCTGAAGACGGATCAATGGCAAGAGTACCTGAGTTAATCCAAGTAGCAAAGAAATTAAATTTAAAAATAGTTTCAATTGAAGATCTTGTCGCTTACAGAATGAAACACGACAGTTTAATTACCAAAAAAGAATCATTTGTATTTAATACAAAATTTGGTGATTACAATTTATCAGCTTTTCAACAGACAAATAATAATCAAATTCATTTGGCATTATCTAAAGGGGAATGGAAAGAGGATGAGCCAGTTTTAGTTAGAATAAATTCATCAATTACAAATAATGATTTACTTACAACTCTTACCTCCAAATCAAAAAATAAACTTGATGGAATTTTTAATAAAATTAACATTGAAGAAAAAGGTGTAATTGTCTTTATTAACCAACCTCCTAACCCAGTAAATGTTTTGTTTAGACTTAATGAAATAAAAAAACTACAATCTAAAGGGGAATACAAAACACCACCTGTTGTAATGGATGAAAAGGACTTTGGGATTGGTGCCCAAATTCTTCATGACCTAAAAATTCATAAAATAAAACTATTGACAAACAGTACTCAGATAAAAAGAGTTGGAATGACAGGCTATGGATTAGAAATTGTTGAATATATTAATTACTAAAAAACCATAATTTAACAGACATTATAAGTACCATTGTCAAAAGGAAAAATTTAATTGTTTTTTCACCTTTTTTTACTGACCACCTACTTGAGGTCCATCCACCTAAAAAATTGCCTGAAGCTAAAAACAATCCATAAACCCAATTGATTTTATCAGCTAAAGCAAATGTTATAATAGCACCAGTAGTATAAATCAATACGATAACTACTTTAGTAGCATTAACTTTAACTAGGTCTAATCTATTGTAATAATGAAGAAATAACATTATTACAAATCCTATTCCTGCATTAATAAATCCTCCGTAAATTCCAATAAAAAAGAAAGCAATCATTGANANAAATAAATATTTTCCANTGAGTCTTTCAGANAGGTTTTTATAATCAATATTAGGTTTAAAAACTATTAANAATACTACTACAATCATAATAATAGCAAGAATCTTGTTAAAAAGTTCACCTTCAATATCGATTGCTATTTGTGCACCTATTAAAGCACCCAATAGACCTGCAAAACCNAAATAAGCATTAAATGGGTAGTTTGAAACTCCTTTACTTTTAAAACCAGCTGTAGCTGAAAAAGCTGACATAAATATTGCTATTCTGTTAGTACCATTAGCAACTGCAGAGGGTAATCCCATAAAAATAAGTAATGGAAGAGTTAATAATGAGCCTCCTCCTGCCATTGTATTTATAAATCCAGCGATAAATCCAGCAAGAATTAACAGAGGATAATGCCATGAAAACAAATCAAATTCAAACATATTTCAAATGTAACAAAAAGGAATCTATATAATAATTAAATAAAAATTTGTACTAAATAAAAAGGAAGTTATATTTGCATTCCATTGGAGAAATGGCAGAGTGGTCGAATGCGGCAGTCTTGAAAACTGTTGAGGGTCACACCTCCGGGGGTTCGAATCCCTCTTTCTCCGCTTAGTAAAACCCTAACTACTTTATAAACAAGTGATTAGGGTTTTTCTTTTTAAAACTTGTACGATTATTGTACGGCCAGTACTACTAAAAAGTCAAAAAATCTCAATAGTAATTATTAATTGGTACTACCCTACTCAAATAAGATCAGTTTTCTTTTGGGGGGAGGTGTATGTATAGTGATGTGTAATACTAAACCTTAATGTGTCTTAAAAGAAGAAGATATGCCTATGGTTAATACAGATTGTTTTTAGTAATTTTTTATAAAAGTGAAATGTTATTAATATGAATTCCGATAAAACAATC
>JGI20151J14362_10000062_pt1 | contig 71706 bp, 64 predicted proteins | sample COG_01_FD_14362 | JGI IMG/M metagenome (IMG submission 14362)
TAGAGACTATAACTTCTAATTACTTTTTTTATTGATCCTATTATTCATTGCAGGGAAATGATTCAGAATAAGCACTCAGTACACTACTGCTGGCACTCTGGGTGAAACTTTCAGGGTTATCTTTTACATAACTAACGACAACTCTAACAAGCTGTCCACGGTTTATTCCTGAAGGCATGCAATAAGGATCTTTCGCAATGAGACCATGAAAAACTAAATCTTTGACGCTGTCGTGTATCGCACTAATGTACCCACCACATAACCCCGTATGATAAAGTGTCTGTGGATCGACACTAGTTTCACCCTCTCCATCAAGAGTTTTTTGGCATTTCAAATACAAACCATAGCTATTTTCGAAGTAGCCATCTAAAGCAATGACCTGATTCGATGTTAGAAGCAACAAAATCAACAGTAATCGCATCATAATTATTGTTTAACTATCCCAGTTTTTTTGTGCGCCAAGAATATCATGCATTATTTTTAATTTTTCATTGAAACCTAGATGGATGGTGCCGGAAAGAGGATTCGAACCTCCGACCTACTATTTACGAATAGTACCAACTTTTGATGATAACTATAACACTTTCAACATGATATAAATTTTATTTGTCCCACAAACATGTACCTTATCGTATATTAAGTATCTGATTTTATTAGTACTGATGTTCTGTTGCGGGACAATATTTAGCAACATTATTGGCAAATATCTTTTCTTATTCAAAACTCGTAATCTAAAAGAAAACGTATATTCTGATTGGCGGTTTCGTCATTAAAACCAAAGATGAAACCCAACTCCCAATTCAATGTGTTTATTCCTATTTTTTTACTACCAAGAAATACTGGTCCCAGCCCACGTGTTTCTTCATCCAAATATATTTCTATTGCAGGTTCAAAGTGACGAGACCAGCGATATTTAATCTGACTATGAACAGCTGTTTCAAATTCATCATTAACACCAGAACCAAGTTCGTAATCAATCAAGAAATTTGCTGTAGTGATAATATTTCCCCATTCCTTTTCCCATAAAAAACCAACACCCATTTCCCATTTATTGATTTCTGTATCCCTTTCCAACTCAAATAACAAACCCCAATCAGACCAATATTCACCTTGCTCTGTAAGTTGAAGTTTTGCTTCGATTTCGTACCCATCAACTGCAAAACTTTTCATTGGTAGATTTTTACCGATAGCATAAGCTTCAATTGAAAATCGTTCACTCAGGCTATGCTCGAATGATAAACGATGAAACTGCGTGCCATCTCTTAATCTATTTGCGTCATTCTTATAGAGTGTTCGATATTCTATTTCGGACTTGTAAGCTTCAACGTAAGGGTGATATACCTTGTCAATTTCTGCTGATACTGATGAGAAAAAGCCTGTAAGGAATAGCAACGAAAAATAATTAAATTTATTCATAAATTATTAAACTTAATTATGTCGTTTAGTTTTCGTAGTAAGAATAATCGATGAAATACAAATAATAATGACAGCAAAATAAAACAATATCTGTAAAGGAGATGGCGTAGCTTCATAGCCAATAAGCGCATAAAGTAACTGGCCAACTATCGACCGCTCCGAAATTATTTGTGATGTATCCCAAAGTGGCAATTGCGATGGCAACCACCCCGATTGAATCAGATATAACGCAGCTTGTGATGCCATTCCTGCAGAGATGAGGATTAAAATAGCAATAGCTGTGATTAATAAAGTACGTTTCTGCATATTGATCAGTAAATAATAAATAATCGCACCAAGACTAGCGCCGATACCGAGACCAAGGCCGCCCCCGAGTATTAAAGATAAGTGATTATCATGCATCTGTATTAATGAATAACTATAAATAGATAGCTCAGATCCTTCATGCATAATGGCAATACTGACATCAAGAATAAGTATTTTTTTTATATTCTTGGCCAGGAGGGTAGAAAACGCCGCTTGGTTGTTATTTAAGCATTGCCAGATCCAGATACAAATTATATTAATTAAAAAACACATTGTTATTAGTAGCGTCGAGTTCATGACTTCCTGTCCTGTACCTTCCAATAGATTAGATATGTCGCCTAAGAAATAAGCAGAAATTGTTGCGCCCAAAAAACCAATACTAAGTGCAGGAAAAATCCATTTTCTTGATAATTTAAACTGAAATGATACTGCAAGTAATACGCTTAGTATTAATGCCGCTTCAAGAACTTCCCTTAGAAAAATGATAACGGTGACAAGCATTTTATTTAACCTCTATCGAACCTTGTGCAGTTGATGGATTAAATTCACCGAAAAAAGGATAGACGCCTGATTTTAGCGGACCGATAAAAACGATTCCTTTTCTATTTCCCATAATTACTTTCTCACGATTAAGCTCATAGCTTTCAAATTCTTCCGGTGTCACATCTTCGTTTATAATCAGGAGCTTTATTTTTTTATTAGCGGGAATTTTCAACTTTGAAGGTAAAAACAAATGGTCTTTGATCCTTATTTCGTAAGTCGGTGTTTCTGCTTGGACTGCAGAACAAAACAATAAAGTAAACGCAATTATCAGTTTCCTAATGACGACATTGAGAGACTCCATTATGTTATCCAAGATCATATATTTGTTTTTTTGCAGGAAAGGTAACTGTAAATAACAAACCGGTTTCAAATTCAGACTGATCGAGCGTCAGGTTTGCTTCATGAAGTTCCGCAATATACTGCACGATTGATAAACCCAAGCCGCACCCTGTTGTTGTAGAGTTATGCCTATCACCACCCAATCGGTAGAAACGTTCAAAAATACGCTCATATTCATCAGGGGGAATACCAGGACCATTGTCCATAACCTGAACCATACTTTGGCCTTCTTTTTCTCTGATTCGAATAACTATTTTGCCATTTTCAGGGGTATATTTAATTGCGTTGCGTAAAATGTTTTTTATCATCGTCTCAAGTGCAAAAGCATCACCAAAGGTTTCGCAATGATTCCCATCAAATTCAAACGATAGTTTCTTTTCATTTATCTCATCAAGAATATCTTCGATGACAGTACGCGTAATACCCAGCAGATCAATGTTTGCAAAATTAGCCATGTAATGATCGGGCGTCATTCTGTTTAACAAAATAATCTGCTCAACCAGATGGTTAATGCGATGCAACCCTTCCTCTAGTTTGCCTGCTGATTCAGGAGGCTCTTTTAAATCAGTTAAAAGATTCTGCAGATGAATTTTAAGTGCGGCAATTGGTGTTCTCAGTTCATGTGCAACATCAGAGTTGAAACGTTTTTCTCTGGCAAATGAGCGTTCTAATCGTAACAAGAGGTCATTTGCTGATGACGCTAAAGTCGTAAGCTCTTGCGGTACGCCATCTATTTGTAGTGGCGTCAAATCTGTAGCCTGTTTTGAACGTAATTGCGATGCCAATTCATGAATGGGCTTCAGACTAAAACTAACAATCAACCAGACTAATATTCCAATAAGCGGAATTGACAAAACGATAGGAAATACAGATTCCATAATAATCGAGTCTGCTAATTGATGGCGCATGTCATTTCGTTCTGCGACTATAATCCAGCTTGATTGTGAATCATCATTATGTACAAGGACATGCCACCGATAGCCAATAAAATTGGTTTCTGAAAAACCGGGAATAAATTCTGCCATAGCGCTATCAGGTGCGTTTTTGGAACGCATAACAAGTTTTTTATTCTTATTAAATATCTGAAATGCATTGTTCGATATCATATTTTTCATATTTGGATCGACGTCAATAATTTTCATATCATTACTGACAGGAACTGCACTCAGTATCATGGCCTTTTGAAGCAATTGATCTTCAAATAAAAGGCCAGCCTCTTTCATGCTTTCACGATAACCATGTAAGGCTGTTAAAAAACTAACCAAGGTAATTGTTGAAATAAGAACAACAACAAGAAAGGAACGTATTGAAGTCACTGTTTTTTTATTATGTATCCCATGCCGTGGACTGTTTGTATGTATCCGGCCGGTAGTTTTTTTCTCAGATTATGAACATGTACTTCAATTGCATTACTGGCGATCTCTTCGCCCCAACTGTATAACTTCGCTTCCAGATTTTCTTTTGACTGAATTGCTCCAACACTCTCCATTAAGGCCTTAAGTAACATATATTCGCGTTTGGATAGTTGCAGACTTTCTTGATTGAGTGTCGCTTGTAAAGTCGTCGTATTTAAACAAACATCGCCAATACTTATTTCACTGGTATTGGCATTACTAATTCTTCTTTCAAGAACTCTGAGTCTGGCAATCAATTCTTTTAATTCAAACGGCTTGGTAATATAGTCGTCTGCTCCGCTATCCAACCCCTCAAGTTTGTCATCAAGCAAGTCTCTTGCTGTTAGAATAAGTACAGGCAATATGCTATTTTTTTTCCTCAGCTGTTTCAGTAATTCAAGGCCGTCAATATCTGGCAGACCCAAATCGAGGATGAGTATATCTGGCGGCTCTACATTAATATGATTGAGTGCCGCTTTTCCTTCAGCAACATGATTAACCGCAAACCTTTCCCGTTCAAGCGCATTGATTATGCCATCGGCAAGAAGCGAATCGTCTTCAACTAGTAATATATGCATTCATTATGTTGGTTTATGTTTAGACTATTCTTTTTTGAGCATTTTTTTTACTTCAGCAATCTCTAATTCTACTTCTTTTTTACGACCTTGATCAGCCAATTCTCGATCGGGTCTGGCGGGTGCTTTCATGGCTTTTTCCAGTGCTGCCAATGAATCGGCATATTTCCCTTCTGATTTTAAATAATCACCATAGAAAAAGTTTGAATCAAGTCCATCTGGATTAGTTTCCAATCCTTTTTGTAACATTTCTTCTGCTTTTTCCGAATCACCGAAGCTTATCGGCCAACCAGGAACTTGATAATACAATGACCCTAGGCTGGTATATGCAGATCCATTTAAAGCGACAGGGTTTATCTCTATTGCATGTTCAAATGAGGCTTTTGCTTTTTTAACCTGGCCCAAAGCACTTAAACCACCTTTTGCACCGGCATACGTTGAACGAATAATTCCTTCCCAGATTATAGCATTTACATCATTTGGTAATTTAGCTACCAATGCTTCCGCCGTTTTAACCAACGACTCATATTTTTTCTCCTGCTCTTTTTCAGGGGTACTGTATTTTATTTCAGCCCATTCATACTGAAGTTGTTTAACCTCATCAGAAATTTCAGCGAAAACAAATGAACTAGATAATAATAAAATGATAAAGATAATTTTTTTCATGATGATTCTCCAAAGTCTTCAAGATCGTTTAGAACATGCAAAATGTGTAATCGTATCGAGTTTTTTGAGTAATGCGCCATCTACCATTCCAGGCAACACACTGTTAATTTTAACGAATAATTTTTCCGGCCAGCCGAGATAACGTGTTGATGATTTTTTTCCATTTAACATTTCGACAACTTGTACAGCAACCACACTGGGTTCATCCATTTTGACACCAAGCGCTGCATTCATATCATTTACTGGCCCTGTATTAATTTTTGTTTTCGTTGCGCGTGGTGCAATGTAGCTGACACTAATATTCGTTTTTGCCAATTCTCTACGCAAGGCTTCTGTAAAACCACGCATTGCAAATTTGGTTGCGCTATATATAGCAAAGCCGGGATAAGCAATTGAACCAAAAGTAGAACCAAAATTTATTATCTGACCACGTTCAGAACGTCTTAACAGTGGTAATAATTGTTTTGTTAATAAGATAGGAGAAGTAATATTTACAGAGATCATTTTTTCAACCTGTTCTTCTTCCATATCAGCGAACATAGAGAACGTATTAATACCGGCACAATTAATCAGGCCATCTAGCACTTCATATTTACCTTCAAGTATTTTGCGAACTCGCTCACGTCCTTGACTAGTAGCCAGATCTGTCGCTATTAATTCAATATCAGGAGTATCTGACTTTAATATTTGTGCCAACGAATCAAGTGTTTGTTGTTGCATATCAATCAATATCAGCCGGACACCCTGCGCCGCTAGTGAGCGAGCAATCTCGCTACCAATACCGCCCGTTGCGCCTGTAAGTAATATTATTTTGTCTTTTAGCATAGCTATTAACCTTATGTTTTAAGCGGCTTTGGATTGAGTTTGATCTAGTGAACGAAATATCTCAGCATATAAATGATAAAACGTAGTGGCAGCATGAATAATGGCTTCCTGATCATCTTTGTCGGTAATGCGATCCATTAATGATTCGAAGAACTCCATGTGTTCTATGTCAAGACTGCCGTGAGAGGTAAGGTAGCTAAAAGTACTGTCTGGCAATTTTAATGTTTCTTTGATAATACCAGCAGCATTAGTTGCCAACTTGATACTGGTTCCTTCCAATACTAATACCATGCCAAAAAAACCCAATGGATTATTACGTTGGATAGTATCGTAGGCATAGGACACCATCAGCTCGGTTTGCATTTTTGGTGTGCCATGACGAACCGCTTCCTTATCTCCTCCCGCTGCTGCTATATCATTTAGTATCCATTCCTGATGACCTGTCTCTTCTTCAATATACTCGGCAACAGCTTCTCTTAACCATTCCTGCTCCATCGTCAATCTTGAGCCTGTTGCCATTAACAAGGGAACAGTATGTCTAACGTGATAGTATGCTTCTGTTAAAAAAGCGACATAGTCAACCTTTGTAATGTCACCACTGAATGTACGCGCGAAAATTGGTGATGAAAGCAGATATTCACGTGCTGATTCTGTTTGATTAACAAGTTGTTCGTAAAAACTCATGATGATACTCCTGAAACAAATTTTGTTTCATAAATGTCTTTGATTTCATTTTGATAACGAAAAGCAATATCGAGTCGCTTAGGTCTGCCATTCGCAGTTAATAATCCATTGCTCACTTTGAACGGTTCGTCGGCGAAGAACCAAGATTTTATTTCGGCATAATCCGGCAATGTTTTATTAAGTTCATTAATTGCATTATTGATTTCTGAATGTTTCACCATTGCCGTTCGAGGGATAATAATTGCTGAACAAAATGGCTTTGCATCGCCATAAACTAAACATTGCGCAATGGAGGGCGATAACACTAATTCACTCTCAATCCATTCAGGAGAGATATTTCTACCATAGCTCGTTATTATTAAATTCTTTTTTCGTCCGGTGACATATAGATAGCCATCATCATCGAGATGACCTAGATCACCAGTTCGCAAGCAATCATCAGTTATTCCCACTTCGTTTAGGTAGCCGGAGTTATGATCGCCAAAAATACAAATCTCATCGCCAATTATTTCTACTTTCAAATGGGGGAGAGGTTTACCGACACTGCCAAGCCTATTCATATAGGGTGTATTAATACTGACTACAGATCCATTTTCAGAAAGGCCATAACCTTCATAAACAGGCCAACCTTGTTTTTTTGCTAATCCTATTAATGATGGTGACGTCTTACTGCCTCCAACAGGAATAAAAACAGGCTTAAAAGGTAAACTTTTTGTTAACTCTGTAAAGTTAACCAGCATAGATAACAATTCGGGTAAAAGAATTAAACTGTCTGGATTGATCTCTTTTAATTTTGAAACAAATAATTGCGAATCAAAATCGGAGCTGCCATTAAACCCAAGTTCGTGCACAGGAGAAACATAGACACAGCATCCTTTCATTAATGGCACATACAGTCCGGCAATGTTTTCTAATAATGTAGACAAAGGCAAAATACAAAGGTGCAGTCGTATCGGTAAGTTATCAAGTCGTTCTTTGAGACTTAAAGTGACTTGATCTATCAAACCTTGTTCAAGACAAACTCCCTTTGGATTGCCCGTCGTACCTGAAGTGAATGTAATCTTGCTATTATGTTTGGGCGATGCAAAATCTTTATTTGATGTCGCAAGATTTAATACATCTAATCCGAGAATTTTATTAAAGCTGGAAAAGCTTACATGCAGTTCTGTAAACCGTTCACGTTGATCCGTAATAATGATATCTGGCTTTGCCGTATCGATTACGTGTTTCAACTGTTGGCCAGAAAAAAAATGAGGTAAAGCAATGTGCGTTATATCGGCAAATAGGCAGGCTAGATCTATAATTACCCATTCAAAACTATTGTCTAGATATACACCTATCGTTTTAATATTTGATTGTTGTAACCAATCAGACAAGCCATAAACCTTTGACAAGAGTTCTTTATAAGTCAATTCATCATTTTCAGAAGTTAATGCAATCTTATCGGGCGATTCATCAGCAAGCTGAATCAAACAACTTACAGTTTTACTTTTCACTTTCTTTCATTCCACTTATCAGCGATGTCTGAAAGGCTGTCTGAGAAAATTGACAAAGGAGAACTTAATATCTTGCTGTTTTTTAAAATAGACATTGCACTTGGCGCATGACCAAACATAACTTTTGGATTGCCATCATAATAACTACCCCACATCCCTTTATCGTCATTAAGCATATTTACTGATGCCTCCGCCAGATGGACCGGACTGAAATTAATTTTTTTCAGCAAGAACTCAACTTCTTTAGTTGCCGTAAAAACAACCCACTCACGGTTAAGACGGCACAAGAGATCGGTCAGAAAAATAAATAACAGTTGGCTACTACCACGCCAGGTGGAAACGAGATTACCTATTTCAACAATATTTTCCCTTTTTATAGCAGTTTTAAAATGATGGCCAATCTCCTGTTCAATTGGGAAGCTAAGATAGTTTTCCAGGAAAAGTGGTTCTGATTCTGCAGCACGTATTCCAACTGTGGCGCACATATTCTCATTACATTTCATGCTGAGAATATGAGGCAGAAAATGTTTTACATCAGCGCCGTACTGCTGCTGAAATTTATCATGGATATACGACTCAACGACATGTCTTTGATGACTGAATTTATTATCCAGATTAATACTAACACCGGAGATAGCGGGCAAATGAGTTAGAATCCTTCTGGAAACAAAAGCACCATCATGATTAGCAAACGCTGCTACTGACATAAGTATAAATCCTGTAATTGAGTACAGGCTAAATATTAGAAAGGAAAACTTAAGAACTTCTTAAGAAAAGCAGAAAAAATACGATTTATTTAACAATCAAAGCGTTTTCATGAAAAAATTAACGATATTTTCACCCATGAAAAGGCGTATTTCTCGTTCGCTAAAACCCTCTTTCTGTAATACTTCGATCAACAATGGCAACCCTGTCACATCAAAAGGCAAAGAGACGGCACCATCAAAATCTGAACCCAATGCGATATGCTCGATACCGGCAATATCTTTTGCGTAACGCGCGGCTCGCGCAATATCTTTCACCGTTTTACCGCAGACAGCTATTGGCCAAAATCCAATACCTATCAATCCACCTGTAGCAGCAACAGTCCGTATTTGTTCATCCGTTAAATTACGAGAGCGATCACACGTTCCTTTAACACCTGTATGACTGACAATAACCGGTTGAGTCGTAATGTTAATAACATCAGATATCAATTTTGACGAAGCATGTGATAAATCGATTAGCATATGATTATTTTGAGCTTGCTCAATTACTTTACGACCAAACTCGGTCAAACCATTTTTGTCCAATCCATGTGCAGAACCACCGACCTCGTTATCAAAAAAATGCGTTAAACCGATCAGACGATAACCTGCATCATATAGTTTTGTCAGGTTTTGAAGATCACCTTCCAGCGCATGTGCTCCTTCTAAAGAAAGTATGCCCGCGACAAGCGAATTATTTTGTTTTCTTAGACTCAGATGATTTTCCAGATCCTCCCTGGATTTGATGATGGTCAATTGACCACCCGATTCATCGGCAAAAACTTTTAATTGTTGCGCCTGATATAAAGCACGTTCATTTAGGCTACCCAGACTTTTCCATGGCCAGCCCTGAGCAAGAGCTAACAAAGTAATATTGTCGCTTTTGTCATTATTGCTTTTTATATTTAAGCCTTTAGGTGTTTTAGTAACGACGCTAAACACTTGCAAAGCAACATTAGTATCAATCAGGCGCGGGACGTCAATATGACCAAAACTGGATCGGTTTAAAATATTACGTCCCCACAATAAAGTATCCGCATGTAAATCAGCAATGGTCAGGCTATGATAAAATTGTTGTGATTCAGTAGAAATGCTATAGGGAGGTGAAAATTCAACCCGGTTTTTATCCCAAGCAATCCATGGCGGCACTATAAATCTGAATAGTGTAATTGATACTAGAAGAAGTCCTAGGACAAAAAAGAATATTTTTTTGATCTGGTTCATCAATAAAATACAGAATGACTATCGCTAGATCCTTGGTGGTGGTGCCGGAAAGAGGATTCGAACCTCCGACCTACTATTTACGAAACAGTTGCTCTACCAACTGAGCTATTCCGGCATATTGTGAAAATCTAAAAAAGAAAAATTATGTTGAATTTTTTACTCGAACTACTACATCGACAGCAGATTGCACTGTATTCTCAGGTAATGAAGATTTAGGGTTTAAGCTCATATCATCGGCTTCAAAGTCATATAGTTCGCCGGTATCTTCATTATAGTAATGGTGATGATGCGACGCATTAGAATCATAGAAAATCTTGGTTGGGTCGATGGCGACTTCTCTAATCAGTCCTTTCTCAACAAACAGATTCAATGTGTTATATACGGTTGCCTTTGAGACATGCGTATTATTTGCATTAACAAGTGTGAGTACCTTATCTGCTGACAAATGCTGGGGCCTACTCAACATGACTCTAGCAATCTCGTTTCTCTGAAACGTCGGATTAATACCGCATTCGAGTAATTTTGCCTTGATGGTGTCTTGGGGTTCGTTCATACAATCCTGTTTGTTAATTTTTATCACTGATTGTTACATTATAATAGAAGCCAAGGCCAAAGTGGAGATGAAATAAGTTTGATCATCAATTTATCACACAATTTCTGCTTCGTTTGTCTGCCTATTAAGAGAAAACTCGCCGATATCCATAAACGAAGGTTCACCTGAGAGCATATCCGCTAATAATAGTGCCGATGAAGGCGCTTGTAATATCCCTTTTCGAAAATGTCCTGTATTTAGATAGAGATTTTCAAAATCTGGGGCCAAGCCGATAAACGGCTTTTCAGTCTCTGTTGAAGGCCGTAAACCAGACCAATGTTTTACCAAAGTTGCGTTTTTCAACTGAGGCCAGACGGAAGCAGCCCAATCTTGTAATTCTTTCTGTGCGGCCATTGTCGTTTCTTTAGTAAAACCAATATCTTCCATGGTGCTGCCAATCAACACATGGCCATCTAACCTCGGGATCAGATAGTGAGCACCATCCAATATTATTGACTGTAATACCGACTCAGTGGGTTTAACGCACATCATCTGCCCATGTATAGGTTTGATACTCATACCAACCGCCCTATCACCCAGTACCAATTTACTCCACGCACCAGCCGTAACAATCACCGATTCCGCAGATAGCTTACCGCCGTTGTACTCCACCTGTTCGCAACGACCAGATCTTGTGGCCAAATCGGTGATCTCTGTGTTTTCAAAGAGTGAAACCGACAACAGCTCTAAGCTCTTGCGTAACGCCTTTATAAGTTTGGGAGGTCTTAGCTGTGCTATTTCGGGGAGTAAAACCGCTTTTTCAGGAAGCTTTATCTCAGCATTTATATTTTCTATATTCTCTTTTACTTTTATACACTTACTACTAGCCCAGTGCTTAATATCAGCTATATGCTTTGCTTCTATAATAATGAGTCCTGAGTTCACATATTCAGGATCAATACCCGTCTCATCTTTTATTGATTCTATATAGCGTGGGTAAAGTATTTTGCCATGCTCAGATAATTCAGCTGACGCTGGGTTTTCTGTCCACGGGCGCATAGACGATAATATCCCGCCTGCTGCCCAACTGGCTTCTTTGCCCAACTCGCCCTTCTCAATAAGGGCAACGCTTGCTCCACGAAGAGCCAGTTCTCGAGCGGTCGTCATGCCAATGATACCGCCACCTATGATAATGAAATCGTATTTGGTCATAATTTAGAGTGTGAACCCGTTCACAATAGTTAAAAGAGTCTTACCATTCATCCCTCAAACACCACCGTTTATCTAATCAAGCTTCAGTAATATTTTATATTTGCTATAACTAACAGTATAAATGATTATGATATTTTTTAATCGCGCGGATTGACTAATGAAAATAAAAAATTATAGCTCTAGTGGTTTTACAATAATTGAACTATTAACCACATTAGCCGTGGCAGGTGTGTTACTTAGCGTTGCAATACCAAGTTACCGTAGTTTTGTAAAAGATAATTGCCTCACAACTAATACAAATCTACTCGTAGTCAGCTTCCAACAGGCTCGTAGCGAAGCGATCAAACGTCGCACAGATGTCACAGTCGCAGCAGCTGGCACTTGGGGTAATGGCTGGACGATCAAACTAAACGAAGATCGCGATAATGACGGCACGCTTGATACAGGTGAAGATTATGATGGTGATGGCGCTATAGATACCGCAGCATTAGTTAGAACAGTATCCTTATCCTGCCCAGTCACGATAACTGAGATAGATGCTGCTGCTGCCATAAACCCTGGAGATAACTCAGCAGGCGACACCAGTTTTGTTTATGGCTCAGATGGGTTTATCGATAAAGCGGCGACGTTCAATTTCTGTGATGACCGAACCGCGGAGACAGGCCGTCAAGTACGAGTATCAATAACCGGGCGACCGAATACAGATTCTGGCTTCTCATGCAGTTAGTTTTGAGGAAAGAAAAAATGTCTAATCAATTAAGAATCAAACGAACTAATAGAACTTATAAAGGTACGCAGCGTATAAATGGCTTCACTCTTTTAGAGGTGCTGATCGCTATGTTAATTATGGCAATTGGTGTGTTGGGCATTACAGCCCTGCAATTTAAAGGATTGCAATATAACCAAGACGCTTATTATCGTAGTCAAGTAAACTTAATAGCTTATGACATTGCCGATCGAATGCGATTGAATCAGGCTAATGCAGCGACTTATGCAACGTCCTTAACTAATTGGGCAGTCCCCGCAACCGCACCTACAGGTTGCAACCAAACGGGAACGGCTGCGGTCGGTGTTGCGAGCGATCTTGCTTGTTGGAAACTACAACTCTATACCGCACTACCACCAGATAGTATTGCCAATATTAATAATGATGGGAGTGGCCTTTATACAGTGACTCTTACCTGGCAAGACCGAGAAGGAAATCCTCACGCCATCGAATACACATTTCAACCATGAGGCTTAAAGAATGATGCTTAATTTTAATCAATTCAAAAAAAGCAAAGGATTCAGCCTGCTTGAATTAATGATCGCGATGGTATTAGGTTTACTGCTAGTCGCTGGTGCTATCACTATGTTCATTAGTAATAAACGCATATACAACGAACAAGAGTCGATGAGCCGCTTACAAGAGAATGCCCGCTTTGCCATTGATATACTCTTGAAGGATATCCGCATGGCGGGGTATTCGGGTTGCTCAAGCGATATGAGCAATGTCGTTGATCATGTCGACGGCGCGAGTGATGACGACAGCTTACTCAACTTTTCAAATGCCGTTGAAGGCTCAGAATCTAGAGCCAACTGGGAACCTTCCGACAGCACGCAAACTGTTGGTGCTACGATGTGGCCCAATACAGACGGCATTTCAGTACGCTATTTAAAAGACTTAGGCCTTGACGTTGGGACACCCTATATGCCGACTACTTCCGGCGCATTACATATATCGACAAATAGTGGCCTTTCCCAAGGAGAAGTTATCGCTGTTGCCGATTGTGATAGTGCCGATATTTTTTCAATCAGTAATAGCAATCCGGACAGTGGGACGCTCGTCCATAATACCGGGGCTAATAGTGCCGGGCCGAAAAATGCTACTAAGGATTTTCAGAAAAAATATTTGGGTGACGCCTCAGTCGTAAAGTTTGTATCCCGCCGTTATATCGTTGGCACAGGTGCCAGCGGACAGCCCGCCCTATTCCGATACGAATATGCAAAGGACGGAGAAGACTCAGATGGTGATGGCAATACGACAGAGTTTTTATATGTTGGGCAAGAACTCATTGAGGGTGTAGAAAACATGCAGCTTCTATATGGAGAAGACACCTCCGGTGACAAAATAGCGGACACCTACGTCGATGCGGCCAACGTCACTAGTTGGGACAATGTTGTCGCGGTTCGTTTGGCTTTATTGATCAGAACTATCAATCAAAGTTTTAGTACAGACACGGCTACATATACGTTATTGGGCGGCACCGGAAATGGTGGTTACACCGTTACTAGCCCTGGAGACAACCGCCGTCGACGTATCTTCACCACTACCATTCAAATTCGTAATCGTAGTACATAGCAGGAACTAAATATGAACAGAATACACTCTCAAAAAGGCGCCGCACTGATAACAGCATTAATCATGTTGGTAATACTAACAATGCTGGGATTATCTTCTATGACGACGAATACCATGAATGAGCGTATGGCGGCAAACTCGCAAGAAGTAAATCGTGCCTTCCAGGCTGCTGAATCAGGTCTCGATCTAGCCTATGCAGATGTTGATTCCTTCAACATAAATAACACCTCTGTAAACCCAAACACATACACCGATTCAAGTTTTGCGAGTTATGGTGCTGATTTGACTTATAGCGTTGCCTTTCGTCAAGCGACACCACCTAAACGTGGCTCTGGTTGGGATAGCAATTATGCCTTATATCATTTTGATACTGACAGCTCGGCTAATACCGTTAGCGGCGCATCAGCATCTATACACGCCGGTTCTTATCAGGTTGGCAAAAAATAATTGTACTAATGTAGGAATCTTTGGAGAACATTATATGAATATCATAAAAACAATACTCACAAGTACGTTAGTGCTAACAGCAAGTCATGCATCAGCGGCAGATAAAATGCGTGTATTCGACAAAGGGCTTGATGGCAACCAAAGAACATATCAAGTTGTTTGTCCTAATGGCAATTCAGGCACGATAACAAAACACTTTAGTTACACTGAGGTTGAATCACCTGAGGAATCAAGCCGAAAAAGAAATGCCGGTTATCGACCATCAGGCGCGCCGGCAGCAACAACTATAAGCAAAGTTTGTGTCAGCCTCCAGGATGGTGAAGAAAAATGTAAGACATCTTGGGAAGTTGAAGACGCAGCAAAAACAAGTTGTGCTCCATAAACACAATTTAGCCCAACAACACATTAAAGAATTGAACTGATTGAGGTAAGAAACATGATTGCTTCCAAAATGAAACCTTCCATTTACACACTATTATTTTTCTTACTGACGCTAAGCAGCGGTTCGATAAATGCCGATGATACCGAAATCTACTTCAGTTCAGGCACTTCAGGCAGTAATGCTGCCGCAATACGTCCAAATGTTTTATTGATTCTAGATTCTTCAGGCAGCATGGGCTGGACTACCGGCACGGCACCTAAGACACGAATGGAAGTTATGCGAGAAGCTATGTTAACCATTATTAACAGCATGGAAGATGTTAATGTTGGCCTGATGCGCTTTACTAGTAGTAGTGGCGGTCCGGTTCTTTTTCCAATCAAATACATTGATGATCCGGCATCAGTAGCCGTTTCAGAACCTAATGACACGACCCCAACCATAACATATAGCATAAGCAATGGACTGAATGATGGAGAACAACAAGGCGCTGCTGCTCCGGTATTAACTGAAACATCACTCGAAATCCCTTCTGTAGAGGGAATCCCTGCTTTCGGCACGATTAATAGGGCAATATCAAACCGATTTGATGATGCGGATCAATACAGTGGCTTCACTAGAACACAAGAATACATGTGGATGGATTCAGCTTTTAATGATATCACCGGTGCTCGTTTCACTAATATCACGATCCCTGGTGATGCCACTATTGATTCTGCATTTTATAGTCTTCATCTTGATCAAAAATCTAGCGGTCCTCCAGACACAACGATTGTTGCTGAAAAAGTGCTTGATGCTCTCGCATTTACTGACTCAGCAAATGATCTGAGCACACGACCACGAACAACATTAAGTAAAACCTGGGATCTACAAAACCTGGCAATTGGCGCCACTGAAACCAGTCCCGATATCGGCACTATAATCAAAGAAGTCATTGGCCAAACAGGCTGGGAACCGGGTAATGCCATTAATATCATGACGCACAGTTCTGTCGGTGGTGTTTACCGTTATGACAGCTACGATAATGACAATGCCAATCCACCAGCGCTTGTTATTACCTATTCTGGTGCTACCGCTGTACCGGCAACAGATCAAATTGTGGCGTTGCGCTTTGAAGATATTGAAGTTCCCCAAGGCTCTATCATTACCAGCGCTAAGCTGACAGTGTCTGCTAAAAGCGATAGTACTGCGGATGGCGCAATCTGGAAAATCTCAGCTGAAAAAAATAACACCTCTGCGGCTTTATCGACAGCAGCCAATAACTTCGGTACAGCATCACGCCCAAGGACCACAGCCAATTTACTTTGGACCGTCCCAACTATGGCATCAGATGTCTCGTATATATCCTGTGCGACAGGAACTTGTACAGGTGATCTCAAAACAGTCGTCAAAGAAGTGGTCGATCAAGGTGGTTGGTGTGGTGGCAATGACCTGACAATCCTTATAGAAAAAAGCGTTGTCGGCACACGAAAAATACACAGTTTTGAAAGTAATTCGACCTTGGCACCAAAATTGGAGATCACCTATGACTCCTCTGCTGGTGGTTGTTATCGAAAAACGGAGACCGCTCAGATTTCGACCAATTATGATGATGTTGAAGAAAAAGGTAATGGCACCATTCAACGCACGAGTGGCGATCTGGATTTAAGTCATAAAAAAGTAGGCTTACGTTTTCAGGATATTGATGTCCCCAAAAATGCAACCATACTTAGCGCAACATTGCAGGTTAATGCTGACGGTACCAGTACGGCAAATCCTAATCCTACAGTTGAAATCTGGGGTATCAATGAAGCCAATACCGCCCAATTCCCGACGACTACTGATTATCTTACTGATATTGCAAAGGTAGATAAAAATATTAACTGGAGTCTGGGAGATTTTAACACTAATAGTCAATGGCATACGTCCCCTGACATTAGTGCTATTGTTAAAGATATTGTTGATCTTGGAAGCTGGGCAAGTGGTAACGCCATGGGCTTCGTGATTGATGATGCAAATAAAAACCGTCCTGCGGAATCACATGATGGTGATCCAAACCAGTCGGCCAAATTGTCTATCACCTATGAATCTAACGCTTCGTCCGCGACGTCAGTCACGACCGTTCGTGATCGTTTGATTGAAATTGTGAATAATATTCCGACTTCGGGTTCAACCCCGATTGTCGAAACCCTGTATGAAGCAGCACGTTATTGGCGTGGAGATAGCGTTATCTATGGTAAATCAAGGGCCAGTTCCTCAACTACAAGACTGAGTCATCCAGGCTCGTATTGTGATGCCGCCAGTAGTTGTAATGGTGCAACAGTCAATGGCTCATCACCGGTTACGGATGCCTACGGTGTCTATACACCATCGAGTTGTTCTACAACTAACCTGAACAGTTCCAACTGTAGCAGTCGATCAATTCAAGGCTCGCCGAATTATATTAGTCCATTTAGCTCGACCTTGACCTGTCAGTCAAATTATCAAGTTTTGCTCACAGACGGTGAGGCTAATGGTAATAACATAACTGATCTTGGTGATATCAGCTTTATATCCGGTAGTGGTAGTTGTGATGCTACAGGAACTAATCGGGGCACATATTCAAGCGGTGAAAAATGTGCTTACGATATTGTTGAGGAGATACATGATAACGATCAGCTTTTATCGTTGGGTAGTGATCAAACCGTTACGACTTATACGGTTGGATTCAATACAACCGGTCTTACGAATGCAAAAAACTTTCTAAAAGATGTCGCTGAAGCCGGTGAAGGTACTTTCAATGAAGCCGTTACTGCTTCTGACCTGGTGGCAGTATTTACAGATATCCTGAGTGAGGTTAAGAGTGACCCCACCTCTTTCGTAGCACCTTCATTGGCTACCAACGCTTTCAACCGTTTATTGAGCAGAGATGAGGTTTATTTTGGTCTCTTTACACCATCGTACAATCAAAGCTGGCAGGGTAATGTAAAAAAATACTCTATCTGTGTAAATTCTGGCGGTGACGATGAAGATATCACTACCACGGGGGACAACTGTACCTTGGGTAATATTCTTGATCAGAATGATGCCGAAGCAATTGATACCACAGATAATAAATTCAAGAACACGGCAACGAGTGTCTGGTCAGATTTAGTTGATGGCAGGGCCACAGTAAAAGGTGGTAGTGGTGGCGAAATTACCGATTACACAACACAACTTGTCTTCACTGAAGCCACGAGCACAACGACACAACCCGCTAACGGGACATCACTTTCTTTCGGCAGTAACCCTGGCTTTCAGATAGATACGAACACTTGGAATGATGCCAATCTGGCGCATGTTCGTACGGCAGTTTGTCCAGTTGTATCGACATCGGCCAATTCAGACTGTGAAGACAGAATGCTATGGCTGCTAGGCAAGATTATCGACCCAGATGGAGATAGTGACACGAGCGCCACCACACGTTGGTCCGTGACCGATGTGCTACATAGCTCACCAAATGTTATTACTTACGGCGGTTCGGATTCTAACGCTGATGGTGTAGTTGATACGTTCTTTGACAGACTTGTTGTGGGCACCAATGATGGCGCATTACGCTTTATCAATGGTACGACGGGTAAACAAGAATGGGCATTTTACCCTCAAAGCATGTTGGCAAATCTTCAAACCCATTTTTCAAATCCGGAAGGCAATCATCTCTATGGACTGGATACAACCCCCATTATTAGAGCATTTGATAGTGATGGTGATGGGAACATTGAGCCAAGCACTGATTTTGTACATGTCTATACTGGTATGCGACGTGGCGGCAATTTGTTATATGCCCTCGATGTGACTCCGACAACCACACTAGCTAACAATACGACAAGTATTGCGCCTAAATTTCTATGGCGCATAGAAGGTGGGACCCCAGGTTTTGAACGTCTTAACGATACTTGGTCAACGCCTAAGCTGGCAACTATCGACACTACCAGTGGAGCAAAAGAAGTATTGATTTTCGGCGGCGGCTATGACTCACGCGTTGATGATGGCTTTGGCACCAGCAACACCAGTAGCGTAGACAATATGGGCAATGCTATTTATGTAGTAGACCCAGCAAATGGTTCTGTTATCTTCTCAATTACAGGCACTTGTGGCACCTGTTCTAATAATGCCAATTCTATTCAAGTGCCCGACATGAAATTCTCAATCCCATCCAGAATAACCACTCTCGATACAGATGGTGATGGTTTGGATGACAGACTTTATGTTGGTGATACCGGTGGTCAGGTATGGCGAGTAGATCTGGGTTCAGATGTTAAGACATCAGGAACGGGCAAGTATGGCAGCACTGTTGTCGGAAGACTCGCGACTCTTTCAACTGCAGGTACTGCCGCAGCTGAGCGTAAGTTCTTTGAACCACCAGCCGTGGTACAAGTAAAAGACACCATCTTTTCCGATGCTAACAATGGTGAATACGATTACGTCTTGATAGGCACTGGCGACCGCGCCAACCCTCTTGAGACTGTTGTCAGCAATCGATTTTATGCTCTTAGAGATAAATTTATCGATGAACTGCCGGACACAAATAACGATAATCTAGCAGACCCTGCTTCGTATCCACAAACCACAACTGGACCAATATCTCATGCAGTGTCGGGTAATCTAGTTGATGTAACTAATACTGTATTGTCTAGCTCAAATACGACACACACTGCTTCGCTTGGTTGGTATTTTGATTTCGATAGCTCAGGCACTGATGGTGAGAAGTCATTATCAGCACCGACGGCTATTGCTGGCGCTGTATTCTTTACCACCTATTTTCCTGAATCGACATCAACGGATCTATGTGCTGCAAATGTTGGTAGTGGCGCTGCTTTTAACTTTGACATCTTAACAACACAAGCGGTAAAAGATTGGGATGAAGACGGCAATCTAGAATACACTAACAATGATGACCGCAGAAAAGCACTAGGTGGTGGTATACCATCTGATGTTGTACCTATCTTTACCAAAGAAGGCGTTGTGGGCATTGTCGGTATCGAAGGTGGTGCAGCTCAACTAGGTACTCTCACAGGACTGCCTCGATATCGAACATACTGGTATGATGAAACTTAATAAAGGCTATATGAGGTTTTATATAGCCAACTGGAAATAAAGTTAAGCTGAAATTATGCTAATTTATATAAAATGTAACTGCTGATGGGGATGAAGAGAAATGATAAGAATGTTATCACCTAAACAAAACGGGTTTACCCTTATAGAACTTATGATTGTTGTAGCCATCATTGGTGTTCTTGCTGCTATCGCCTATCCATCATATACAGCCCATGTACTTCGCGGCAAACGCTCAGAAGCAAGGCAAATGTTAACTGATTCAGCGGCACGATTAGAACGCTATTATTCTGACAATAATAAATATGCGGCAGCAGATAACACAATACCCGCTGGCATACCTACGACTAGTGAAAATGGGTACTACGCTTTAACCGTGGCTACTACAGGCACGTGGCAACAATTTGTACTGACGGCTGCCCCACAAGGATTTACAGATGTCGAATGTGGAAGCTTATCACTGGCTCAGGATGGTACGCGAACCGAATCAGGCACTTCGGATGTCGCCACCTGTTGGGGCAAGTAATACCTTCACAAGGGAATTGTATTTTTAGTATGCTTAAATATATTGTTTTATTTTTAGTGTTTTTTTTACCTGCCTGTTCAAGCGATGATGTGGAAGTGCAAAATCGCGATGTTTCGAAAACTCAGTCACCAATCGAAACAGATAAAGAACCTGTTATTAATAAAAAAAATATAAACTATGAACTACTGCATAAAAAAATCGCATATGGCAAGGCAAACCTTGCAGATGTCAGACAAGCATTAACGGATAAAGACGTAGCTAACCTGACAAATGTTGTCCATGCTTTATACAGTATGCGTTGGCATAGAGGCGTAATAAATTTATTGGATGATATGTGGGCAACGGAGACTAGCCAATATCCTGAATTATCATGGGAGCTAATTGGAAAAAATCCTGTCAAGCTTGCAATCGCAAGTACAATCAACCGCATAAAAATAAACGATACCGACGAGTATAAGAATTACCTTTACAGTCATAAAGAAGATGAACACGAATTTCATCGCGCACAGGTAGTCATCGCCCTGGCCTTCAATGGCGACCCAGACGATGTAGAATACTTAAAGGCTATGGCTGATGGTGACAATCATTATGTCAGTCAATCAGCCATTACTGGTCTTGCAATAATGGGGGGCGAAAAAGCCAAGATGGCACTGGGTGTTCTCTGGAAAAAACATAAAGAGACACCGAGAGGAAAGCTAATCAAAGAAGTTTTGAAAAATGCTTACGACGTAGAACCGAGTTTAAACAATCCTGCTGACACTTAACTTTAATTATTTAATCTCGAGCTATTAGATTAGTTACAATTATCGCTTAGATATTTTTTTGCGACTTCCAAACGCTTTATTCGATCTTCTTCATTTGCTCTCACAGTATTCCCATCTTTATCCACAAAATTAATTCTGGGTCTCTGTAAACTTTTTAATCTGGCATTTGCTTGATCGCACTGCTTCTCTTTCTGTGCAATTTCTTCCTCTAACTTTTCCGCCTCTTTTTTAGATTCCAATCTCTTCTCAGATAATTCATCAGCACGCGCTTTTTGCGCCTCTAGTTGCTTTTGAGCTGAGTCGGTATCTACTTTGCTGGGAGGCTTGATTTCCTCAACTGTTACATCCGAGTTAGGCGGGGATTGTGAATACTGAACATTGCCCTCTTCATCAACCCATTTATACATTTTCGCATTTGCGCTCAAACTGAGAAAAATACCGGTGACAATCAAACACAATAATGTCAGAAAGTGGTTTTTTATCATAGTAATGAACCTTTTATAAATAAATGTGTATAATTAAGTATACGTATGAAAATTAATTTTGTATTCATTTGATTGGACAATTTTTATGGATTTTAATTCAGTTAAGAAATCCAGTCTATCTACCCAACATAACGAGGGTCTAAGTTATGGCTTCCATGCTAATTAAAACCATCACTCTATTAGTTGCGTCTCTAATATTCTTAAATGTAAATGCCGCTGTAAATATTGTTGAATGTGAAGATGAAGAAGGTAATCGTAGTTTTCAAAAAGTTTGCCCTCCGGGCTTCACCAAAGTTGGCGAAAAAAAGCTAGCAACGGGATCAAGCTCAAAAGAAACAAAATCAGACAATGTGAATATTCAGGCCACGCTATATGCGATTCCGGATTGTGAAGCCTGTGATGAAATTAGAGAGTTTTTAGGTGCGAGAAATATTCCAATTACAGAAAAAAATGCTAATGACAGCATTGAAATACAAAACGAACTAACAGAATTAACTGGCGCTCTGAAAGTACCAACAACAATAATTGGAGAAGAGGTCTTAACAGGATATAGCCGTTCTAAATTTACAAGTGCTCTGGAAGCGGCTGGATATAAAGACGGCTCTTAAGCCGTCTCTTTTTCTTCGATCAATTCTTTAGGCAACGAAAAGACCACTCTTTCAGTAATCCCCGGGTTTTCTTGAACCATCGAAGCACCCCAATCTTTCAGTTTAGCGATAACTTCCTCGACGAGTATTTCCGGTGCTGATGCGCCTGCGGTTAAACCAATATTTTCTTTTCCATCCACCCATTCTTTTTTGATTTCAGAAGCATCATCTATCAAGTAAGCAGGAACACCCGCTTTTTGTGACAGTTCCATCAAACGTGTTGAATTTGAACTATTGGGCGAACCTACAACTAGGATCAAGTCGCATTTTGAAACAAGCTTTTTAACTGCATCTTGACGGTTTTGAGTTGCATAACAGATATCTTCTTTTTTCGGTCCATCTATCTTAGGGAAACGTTCTCTTAATGCATTTATCACCTGAGCAGTGTCATCCATCGATAAAGTCGTTTGCGTTACAAACGCAAGGAACTCTGGGTTCTTAACCTTAAGTTTCAAGACATCTTCGACTGACTCAACCAGGTACATCCCACCATTGCCATTCTTTGGTTGGTATTGACCTATAGTTCCTTCAACTTCAGGGTGTCCTTCATGACCGATTAAAATACATTCTCTTTCTTCATCCTGATATTTGCCCACTTCCATATGTACCTTGGTAACAAGGGGGCAGATAGCATCAAAAACTCTGAGACTACGCTGTGCTGCTACTTCACGTACTGCTTTCGACACACCATGTGCACTAAATATAACAGTTGAATCATCTGGAACTTCATCCAACTCTTCAACAAATACTGCACCCTTATCGCGCAAGGAATGTACAACATATTTGTTGTGTACTACTTCATGGCGAACATAGACTGGCGCACCAAATAGTGTCAGCGCACGTTCTACAATTTCAATGGCACGATCAACTCCTGCACAAAAACCACGTGGATTAGCGAGTAATATTTGCATTTAGTTTTACCTTAATAAGTGTTCATTTAAAAATCTGTGGGCAAGTATATCAAATCTCAAGAATCATTCTCGGACTCATTAAACCAAAACGCATCAATTATCAGCATGAATGCACCAATAAATATGGCTGAATCAGCGATATTAAATGCCGGCCATGGGTTAAATAGACGCCACGGCATAAATGACAAATATATTTCTATAAAATCAACCACATAGCCTAAGCTTATTCGATCCCACAAGTTTCCAATTGCTCCACCAAGAACAAAGGCCAGTGCCGCTAAAAGCCAGCGTTTGCTTGGTGACAAGCCATACATCCAAATAATAATGCCTATAGAGATAACCGCTGCTAAGCCGGCAAAAAACCAACGTTGCCATCCACCTGCCTGACTTAAAAAACTGAATGCGGCACCCGTGTTGTGCATTAACGTCAAATTGAATCCCGGAAAGATCGGGTTAGCTTGATAAAGCACTAATTCCTGCACCGCATAATATTTCGTTAGTTGATCAAAAATAATAATGACCACCGACAAGGTCAGCCATTTAAACATAGTGCTTTTCACCATCAGGCATATATGCGGTTCTCACCTTTTGCATCAACATTTTCTATACATCGCTGACATAACTCAGGGTGAACTTTATCTGTACCCACATCCTCACGATGATGCCAACACCGAACACATTTACTATGCGTAGATGGATTAACCAAAATAGAAAGCCCAGAGATTTCAGAGTCGATAGCGGCATCATCACGATCATCTTCGCTATGTAGTCGTGTATAAGATGTGATTAATACAAAGCGTAATTCATCTTCGATCTTACTGAGTTGTTGAAACACATTTTCATCACAATAAAGATCAACCTCAGCATCCAAAGAAGATCCTATTGCACCACCTACACGTAATGTCTCAAGTTGCTTATTTATCTCATCACGAATACTGATGATCATTTCCCATTTTAATTTTCTTTCATTCGAACCTGCTTCATCAATCTCAAATTGATACCAGTCCTCAAGAAAAACAGAACTTGTATTTTCTCCAGGGATATATTTCCAAATTTCGTCGGCTGTGAAACTTAAAATAGGCGCTAACCAACGTGAGAACATTTGAACTATATGAAAAGCAGCTGTCTGTGCTGATCGTCTACCTAAGCTATCTTCTTGCATTGTGTACTGTCGATCTTTTGTTATATCAAGATAGAAGCCACCCATTTCAACAACACAAAATTGATGCAGTAATTGATAGATCAAATGAAACTCATAATTATTATAGGCAGTGATAATGTTATCTTGTAGGCGCAGACAATGTTCAACGGCCCACTTATCCAGTTCCAACATATCCGAATAAGCAACACTATTTTCTTCTGGGTCAAAGTCATTCAAATTAGAAAGTAGATAGCGTGCCGTATTACGAATGCGGCGATAGGCATCCGCCATGCGTTTTAGAATTTCATCTGACACATTCATCTCTGTTCGGTAATCGGCAGATGCTACCCATAAGCGTAATACATCAGCACCTAGTGCATTCATTACTTTCTGCGGAGCAACAACGTTACCCTTAGACTTGGACATCTTCATGCCTTTGGCATCAACAGTAAAACCATGTGTTACGACATTGCGATAAGGTTTTTCACCATCGTTCATCGCAACCGATGTTAGCAATGACGATTGAAACCAACCACGATGTTGATCAGAACCTTCCAGATATAAATCAGCCGGAAAATGCAAATCTTCTTTGTCTTGCAAAACACTATAATGCGTAACACCGGAATCGAACCAAACATCTAAAGTGTCGGTAACTTTTGCATATTCTTCAGCTGTATCACCCAGCAAACTTGATGCATCTAGATCAAACCAGGCATCGATACCTTTTTCATCGATAAGTCCAGCGACTTTTTCAATTAGCGCTGGTGTGTCAGGATGTAGCTCTTGAGTTTCGCGATGAATAAAAACCGCGATAGGTACTCCCCATGTTCGTTGTCGAGAGATACACCAATCAGGTCGATTTTCTATCATGCCGTAGATACGTTCTTCACCCCAGCTAGGTAACCACTTAACACCTTTAACCGCCTCTAGCGCTTGTTGGCGTAGACCATTGCCATCCATACTGATAAACCATTGTGGTGTAGCACGAAAAATAATCGGTGTCTTATGGCGCCAACAATGAGGGTAACTGTGTAGTAGTGTTTCCTGATGTAATAAGGCTCCCTGCTCTTCCAACACATTTAATACAGAGGCATTGGCCTTAAACACATGTTCGCCCGCAAACAGTTCTGTATTGGGCAAGAAGCAACCATTATCACCTACGGGGTTATCAACTTCTAAACCGTATTTTAAGCCAACAGCATAATCGTCTTGACCATGGCCAGGTGCAGTATGCACGGCACCGGTACCTGCCTCTAGCGTGACATGATCACCTAAGATAATAGGTACCACGCGTTGATAAAATGGATGTTGCAACTTCAGGCCTTCAAGTTCAGAACCAAGACAATTTCCAAGCACCGAATAATCTTCTATGCCACAAAGTGACATAAGACCTTTATATAAACCCTCGGCCAAAACTAGTGCTTCATTACCGCATTTGACTAACACATAATCAAAACCAGAGTTTAAAGCTACCGCTTGGTTTGCAGGCAAGGTCCATGGCGTCGTGGTCCAAATTACAACTGATATAGATTCAATATCTGTTTCTACATTAAAACTTTTTAATAACGCGTCCTTATCGGTTGCTGCAAAACGCACATTAATAGCGGGAGATTGTTTGTCTTCATATTCAACCTCCGCCTCTGCCAGTGCTGATCCACAATCGGTGCACCAGTGCACAGGCTTTACACCCTTATGCAGATGTCCCGCATCAATTATTTTTCCGAGCGAGCGGACAATGTTTGCTTCGGTTTTGAAGTCCATCGTGAGGTAAGGGTTCTGCCAATCACCAAGAACACCTAATCGAATAAAATCCGTACGTTGTTTATCAACTTGTTTCTGTGCGTATTCGCGACAAGCATTTCGAAATTTGTCGGGCTCAACTTTAACACCTGCCTTACCGATCTTTTTTTCTACTTGTAGTTCAATGGGTAAACCATGGCAATCCCAACCCGGCACATATGGTGCATCCAGTCCGTTTAAACTTTGCGACTTGACAATGATGTCTTTAAGGATCTTGTTAACTGCATGCCCAATATGAATGTCGCCATTGGCATAAGGAGGACCATCATGCAAAATAAATTTCTTTGCACCCTCTTTGCTTTTGCGTATTTGGCCATACAGATCATTTTCTTGCCATTGCTTCAACATTTCTGGTTCACGTTGGGCAAGATTCGCTTTCATTGGGAATGCGGTCTTAGGTAAATTTAATGTGTCTTTATAATTCGTCATTGCTGCTAATATTTATATTATTAATTCGTGTGTTATGTTTCTTCAAACTTCTTCTTGCACTCTCAATGTCCTTTGCTATCTGGAGGACTAATTCTTTCTCAGTCTTGAAATCACCTTCACCACGCAATTTTTCCAATAACTCAACTTGTACATGCCGACCATACAAATCCTCATCGTAATCCAGAATATGTACTTCCAAAATAACATGTTCGCCTTTATATACAGGTCTAGATCCGACATAAACAACAGCATCTAATGGTTTATTATCAATGCCATAAACTCGACCAGAGAATATACCGACTACTGGTGACAAGTAGCGATGTAATTCTATATTGGCCGTAGCAAATCCAAGTTCTCGGCCACGCTTATCACCATGCACTACGCGTCCACTTATTCTATACGGACGCCCAAGTAAATCGCTCGCCTTATTCATCTCGCCATTAGCTAATAACTGACGAATTAAAGTACTGCTTACGCGTTCACTTTGGCAACTCAAGGTGTTTGTCATCTCGACTTTAAACCCCTTGTCGTCTGCCACATCGACCAAATAATGATAATTCCCCTGTCGGTTTTTACCGAAGTGGAAATCATCACCAATAATTAACTCTTTAACCGCCAATGCATTTAACAAAATATCATCGACAAATTGTTCTGCAGATAAATTCGCAATCTGCTCATTAAACCTAAGGCAAACCACCCTATCGATATCATGACGAGAAAACTGCTGAAGTTTTTCGCGTAAGCGCGTCAATCGCGACGGTGCTTTTTCTGGTGCAAAAAATTCAATGGGCTGTGGTTCAAATATTACTACCGTTGATATTAAACCTGTTTCTTTTGCAATTTTCTTTAATTGTTCCAGAACTTTCTGATGGCCCAAATGCACACCATCAAAATTTCCAATCGTTGCAGCACAATCTTTTCGTTGTCGCTGTAGGTCATGCAGGCCGCGAATAAATTCCATATGTTATTAAAACCCGTAAATTATACCGATCAGTGCTGCACTGTCATCTTCTGCCAACGAATGCCTGTAATCCAAAGCACGGCAAAATAACAAATACCACCAGCGAATATCCACAGGGTCAGTTGCCCTATACGTTGCAACATATTCCATGCAAACCATTGCTCAGGTAAAGCAATGAAATAATGTATCAAAAAAGCCATTGTACTGACTGCAACGATGATCTGGATACCATATTTAAACCAACCTGGTTCTGGTCGATAAAAACCCTCTTTTCGTAATAACCAGAATAACAGGAAAGCTTGCAAGATAGCTGATAATGACGTTGCCAGTGCCAGACCAACATGTGCAAATTGTCCAACTAATAAAAAGTTAAGTCCAATATTAGCAAACATGGCAAACGCACCAATCTTTACCGGTGTTTTTGTATCCTGTCTGGAAAAGAAGCCTGTCGCAAAAACTTTGATTAGTATAAATGCCGGTAAGCCAAGCGAGTAAGCCAATAAACTTTTCCCTGACATGATAGTGGCATAGGAAGTGAATTCACCATATTGGAACAATGTCGCTAATACAGGTACCGCAAGTACAGCAAGACCTATTGCCGCAGGCACTGCAATCAGAAATACCCAACGCAATGCCCAATCCATCATGCTAGAAAATTTACCTGTCTCCTTTTTCGCGTGTTCACTTGATAAATTGGGCAATAAAACAGTCGCTAAGGCGATCCCAAAAACACCGAGCGGAAATTCAACCATACGATCCGAGAAATATAGCCAGGAAATACTGCCATCGGCCAAATTAGAGGCAAATATGGTATCAACCAATAAGTTAATTTGCACAATAGAGACTGCAAATAAAGTTGGTAACATCAGCTTGAGGATTCGTTTTACACCCTCTTTATCCCTATTTAATCCTGGCCGAGGAAATAATTTTAGCCGCATCAGAAAAGGGAATTGAAATAATAACTGAGCAACACCAGCAATCAAAACACCCCATGCCAATGCCGTTATTGGCACATCCATTTTTGGTGCTAGCCAAATGGCACAACTGATCAAGGACAGGTTTAGCAAGACAGGTGTAAATGCAGGGATGGCAAATTGTTTATACGTATTGAGAATACTCGCAGCAAAGGCTGTCAAAGAAATAAATAGAATATAGGGAAACGTGACCCTCAGCATATCTGTGGCAATGACATGTTTAGCATCTTCAAAACCTGGGGCAAAGATCATAATGAGTAACGGTGCAGTAAAAACACCTATGACAGTGACCAAAAACAGAACCAGACCAAGAGTTGCGGATGTTTGATCTACCAAGGCCTTCACAGATGCCTCATCGCGCTGTTCTTTATATTCTGCTAGAACAGGGATAAAAGCTTGTGAAAAACCACCTTCCGCAAATAAACGGCGTAAAAAATTAGGGATACGAAAAGCAACAATGAAGACGTCCACGCCAGCACCAGCACCAAACAGGCGCGCGATCACAACATCACGTATTAAGCCAAAAATACGTGAGATTGTGGTCATTCCACCCACTGTAAACGTGGACTTCAATAATTTACTGCTCATTCCTACATTTCCATAATCAATATCGATCGTTAACAACCTAGTCTATCTAGTTGTTTTTTCTTCCAATTAAGTCAATTCTCGGAAGGATATCATATACTGGCAGAAGCATTGACAAATTGCCCCAATATCCGCATGATGTCGCGCCTTTAGAGAATGAATCAGGAGTTTTAAGAGTGGCCAATATTGCATCTGCAAAAAAACGTGCGCGACAGGGCGAAAAACTACGCCTTCACAATGCGAGTCAACGTTCTATGTTACGGACCCAAATAAAGAAAGTCATCAGCGCTATCGAAGCAAAAGATAAAGAAGCAGCTCAAACTGCCTATCAGTCTGCTGTTCCTGTCATAGATGCAATGGTCTCAAAAGGAATCATTCATAAAAACAAAGCTGCTAGACATAAATCACGATTGAATAGTCACGTCAAAGCGCTTTAAGATTCAACCACAGTATTATACTAAAACCGGCTTATTGCCGGTTTTTTTTCGCCTACATGGATGCAGGTGGTAGACAACGTCGGGAACAAGTTGTCGAAAAGACAGGATGGGCTGTCATCGAAAATTGCTCCTGCATATTCGATATTTCCGTAGCGACGAAGCCAAGGATTCAGACTTATGACAATAAACTTCCCGCTAAACATCAAACCAGTATCAAATTATCCCGATGAATCAACTCATCTTCATCGAGCTGACCTAATAATTTCTCAATTTCTTTATTAGACTTACCCATGATTAATTTGGCTTGTATCGAATTATAATTCGTCAGTCCACGGGCTATCTCATTACCCGATTTATCAACACAAGAGATTATTTCACCACGTTTAAAATCTCCCGATACAGCACGAATACCGACAGGCAACAAACTCTTCCCGTTTTTTGTCAATGCGATAATCGCCCCATCATCTAGCGTAACGCTACCTAGAAAATGAGATTGATTTGCCAACCATTGTTTACGTGCCGTTATAGGTTCTTTGTTCGTCGTTAGTAATGTACCGATATTTTCACCATCAGCTATTTTAATTAAGGTAGCTTCGTCATTGCCCGATGCGATAATAGTTTGCGTTCCTGATCTAGTCGCAATCACCGCTGCTTTCAATTTAGTGCGCATACCACCTCTACCTAAACTACCGCCATCGCCGGCATAACTTTCTAATATCTTATCGCCCGCTTTCGCTTCTTCAATTAATCTAGCCGTACTGTCTAAACTTGGGTTTGCGGTAAACAGACCTTTTTGATCCGTTAATAAAACAAGTAGTTCCGCATCAATCAGGTTTGCCACTAACGCAGCTAAGGTATCGTTATCCCCCAATCGAATTTCATCTGTCGCTACCGAGTCATTCTCATTAACAATCGGTGCGACACCTAAACCCAACAAAGTATTTAAACTCGTGCGTGCGTTAAGATAGCGCGCACGATTAGCGATATCATCATGTGTTAATAAAATCTGTGCCGTATGTTTGCCGTATTTCTGAAAGCAGACTTCATAAGCCTGAATTAACCCCATCTGTCCTACCGCAGCAGCAGCTTGTAATTCATGAATAATATTAGGTCTCGTTTTCCAACCCAACCTAGCAACACCTTCGGCTACAGCACCAGATGAAACAATAACTATCTCTATACCACGATCGTTTAGTGCAACAATTTGCTTGACCCAATTATCGAGTAACTCATGTTTAAGACCACAGCCATTATCCGTCAGTAAGGCACTGCCTATTTTCACAACCCAACGCCGTGTGTCTTTTATTTTTTTTCGATCGTCACTCACTTGCCTTGTCCTGACTTACTATCCAATCATGTATTGCATAAGTTAACTTCTTGCAGCCGTCTTTTGTTACAGCTGATATAACGAAGATCTTATTTTCATATTTCAATTTAGTCTGTAACTCTTCTATCAACTCATCAAACAATTCAGCAGGCAAAACATCTGACTTATTTAAGACTAACCAACGCTCTTTTTCCGATAATGCTTCGTCATAACGTTTCAATTCGGCTTCAATTGTTTTGATATCTTTAAATACCTGTTCTGGATCATTACTGGCATCCACAATGTGTAGTAATAAATTTGTACGACTTAAGTGTTTTAAAAATTCTATTCCAAGGCCGGTTCCGTCCGCAGCGCCCTCAATCAAACCAGGAATATCTGCAATCACAAAACTCTTTTCAGTATCAACCCTGACGACTCCTAAATTCGGATACATCGTAGTAAAGGGATAATCCGCAACCTTGGGTGTCGCAGATGATACTGCACGTATAAAACTCGATTTACCCGCATTAGGTATACCTAGTAAACCAACATCTGCTAAAACCTGTAATTCAAGCCTAAGATTTCGCGCCTCTCCTGTTGAGCCTTTTGTAGTTTGTCTTGGCGCACGATTTGTACTGCTTTTAAATCGCGCATTTCCCAATCCATGAAAACCACCTTGAGCAACAAGAAGTTCGTCACCATCNTTAAGCAAATCACCAATTAATTCATCTGTATCATCATCGTAAACCAGAGTGCCTGATGGTATTTTAATGAATAAATCATCTGATTTTTTACCTATACGATCACGCCCTTCACCTGAGTGACCAGCCTTGGCTCGAAATAAACGACTATGTCGAAAATCTACCAGGGTATTTAAACCTTCATCGACAAACAGATAGACACTACCACCATCGCCACCATCGCCACCATCTGGCCCACCTTTTGGAATATTTTTTTCACGGCGAAAACTAAGACAACCATCACCACCTTTGCCTGCTTCCACTCTTATCGTTGCTTCATCAACAAACTTCATAATCTAAAATATTGCCTTAATTCAATAACTGGGAAAATCTTTTTATCTCACAAATAAAAAACCCCCGCCAGTGGCGGGGTTTTTATTAACAAACCTGGTTGAGACCTAGCCCGCGACTACGTCTACAAATGTGCGATTTTTAGGACCACGCTGATTAAACTCAACTTTACCCTCTGCTACTGCAAATATCGTATGGTCATGTCCCAGACCAACGTTTAATCCTGGATGATATTTAGTGCCACGTTGACGGATAATGATATTACCGGCATCAACCTGTTCACCACCAAATTTTTTAACACCCAGACGCTTGGATTGTGAATCACGTCCGTTTCGAGTACTACCACCTGCTTTCTTATGAGCCATTGTTACACTCCAATTCTTAGCTTGCTGCTATTTCGGTTATAGAGATTTCAGTATAGGCCTGACGATGTCCCATCTGCTTACGATGGTGCTTACGACGGCGAAACTTTACGATCTTTATCTTAGGACCTCGGCCATGACTTTCGACTGTGGCACTTACCTTGGCGCCTTTTACAAGCGGCGTCCCGACAGTCACGTTCTCACCATCGACAAGCATCAGCACATCATCAATCTTGATGTCTTTACCTGCTTCAGCGTCGATCTTCTCGACTTTGAGCTTATCGCCCTTTTCTACCTTATACTGCTTGCCACCGGACTTGATTACCGCGTACATCTTGATTCTCCATACCTTGCACAATTGTGCACATTCAACAAAGGGGGCAGATTCTAAGAAATTCAACAGGTGGTGACAAGGTAAGAATGTTAAAATTTGATAATATCCTTGAAATAAACGTGTTTGGACAGTAATTTCCTCCCGGATCATAAGAATTCAGTAATTAAATACATATATTAAGAACGTGAAACTAAACGAAGCAAGCGCTGAAAAAGCCGAAATCATCAATATTGAGCATATTCGAGAGCTAATCTCTGCTGATATGACTCAGGTAAATAACTTAATAGAAAAGAGCCTCTACTCGGAGGTGGGTGTTATTGACCAGCTGGGTCATTACATTATTAATAGTGGCGGAAAACGTCTGCGCCCAGTTGTTGTTTTACTGAGTTCCCGGGTTTTCTCCTATGAAGGCGAGCAAAACATTAATTTAGCGGCAATTATCGAATTTATTCATACCGCCACCCTGCTACATGATGATGTCGTTGATGCCTCATTATTAAGGCGAGGACATGCGACAGCCAATCAGCGCTGGGGCAATGAAGCAAGTGTCCTAGTAGGTGATTTTGTCTACTCTCGTGCTTTCCAGATGATGGTCAATATTGATTCCATGCGTGTCATGAAAATCCTCTCAGAAGCGACTAACACCATCGCCGAAGGTGAAGTACAACAACTTATTAACCGCCATGATCCAGAAACCAGCAAAGAGAATTACCTAAAAGTCATTCGAAATAAAACTGCCAAGTTATTCGAAGCGGCAGCATGTTTGGGCGCAGTTATTTCAAACAGATCAGAAAAAGAAGAGCAAGCAATGGCGGCTTATGGCCGACATCTTGGCACCGCATTCCAGTTAATTGATGATGTATTTGATTACAACTCATCTCCGGACAAACTCGGTAAAAATATTGGCGATGACCTTGCCGAAGGGAAACCCACGCTACCATTGTTATATGCCATGTGGCATGGCAATGAAAATGATGCCGAAATAATTCGTGATGCAATAAAAAATGGTGGGCTTGATCATATCGATCAAATTAGAGCCGCCATTAATTCTACAGGTGCAATTTCATACACAGCAAGCATGGCTAATAAGGAGGCTGAGTTAGCAATAGCGGCTATCAAGGATTTACCGCCATCAGAATACCTTGATGCACTATGTGTTTTGGCAAAGTTCTCAGTTAAACGTCAATACTAGATTAGCGAAAGAGCAAGCCAGAGAACAATTCACTAAAGAGTCATATGACTAGTGATTTTAAATTTCACAAAAATTATCGTTTGTATACCAAGTACTATTTAATGCTTAGATTATCTATCGTTCTTTCTTTTCTGCTTTTTTTTTCGGGCTGTTCCTGGTTGCCTTTCGGGCGCGATAATGTTGCTGAGAACAATAATGGCCAGCCGGAAAATACGCCGTTATTGGAAATTTTAATCAGTGGTGTTGAAGAAGATGTCGCAGACAATGTTCGTGTCCATGTTGGTCTATCAAAAAGTCAGTGTAGTACGCCGCTAGAATTAATAACACGTCGCAATAAAAAGACACAGACCGAGGCCAATCTGGCATTACAAGCCTTCGGTTACTATGAGGCGAAGTTCTCAATCAATATCACTAATACGCCGGAATGCCCATCTGTTGAAATTGGTATTGAGCCAGGACGACGCATGCTGATCAATACAGTCGATATTGTGATCGATGGTGAGGCACATGATGATCCGGGTTTTAAAAGATTAACGCACGATTTACCGCTTAAACCAGGAAGTGAATTAAACCACGGCGATTACACAGAGGCTAAAGCCCTTATTGAATCGGTTGGGGTTGAACTGGGTTATCTTGACGGTCATTTTACTGAATCCATATTAAAAATTGATATGGAAAAATACGAAGCCCATGCCTCACTTAAATATAACAGTCTTAAACGTTATCTATTGGGAGATATTAATATAAAGCAAACGCCCGATTTTCTTGATGAGGATTTGATTAGACGTTTTCTCTAAATTCCGCTTGAAAGTGATTACAGCGCTGTACAGATAGTTAATATTCAGAATAGATTACAAGCGAGTAATTATTTTAAAAGTGTTCAGGCACGCCCCCTACTATCACAAACAATAGATCATACAGTTCCTGTCGATGTCAGTGTGCAAGCAAATAAGCGACACTATTTCCAGGCATCAGTTGGTTTTGCCAGCGATGAGGGCATCCGTTCCAAACTGGCTTATACAGACCGCTGGTGGAACAGGCGTGGGCATCGATTAGGAGCGGACTTAAAGCTATCACAAAACGAACAGGGTTTTAGTGCGAATTATCAAATACCACGAAAGCACCCTTCTAATGAGTGGTTACAAATTGCAGCAGGTCTGCGACAAAAGGATATTGATTCGTTTGATACCTTGACTGCAAAAATAGCTATCTCGGAAAGCAAACGACGTTTCTGGGGCATAATGGAAAACCATTTTATTGCAATTGCACGAGATGATTTTGAAGTGGGTGATGAAAGCGGTATCTCTACATTTCTGATTCCTGGTGTTCGGTGGAATAAAAAATTCTTTGATGATGGGCTTTACAGTGAGCACAGACTGGACCTGACTCTTGAGATTAGGGGCGCAGTAGAGGCACTCATTTCTGACACCAGTTTTTTGAGTAGTAATCTTTTTGTGCAATACCTTCGTGCATTACCTTATGGTTTACGGTCTTTACTACGCGGTGAACTAGGTGGGATGTGGGTGGATGAATTTCGTGCTCTTTCTCCCGACGAACGTTTTTTTGCTGGTGGCGACAGAAGTATACGTGGTTATGATTATCAGGATTTAGGACCTATTAATAGTACCGGTTATGTTATTGGTGGCCGTTATCTAGGTGTGATGAGTTTTGAAATAGAAAAATATGTGTTAGGTAATTGGGGCTTGGCAGGATTCGTTGACAGTGGCAATGCCTTTGGTGGGCCGGGTCGTGATACCGGTTTAAAGACCGGGGTTGGACTTGGTTTACGTTGGCGTTCGCCGGTTGGCCCAATTCGTCTTGAACTGGCACACCCCTTAGATGATGACGATACTGTAATTAAATTACATCTCAGGATCGGGCCTGATTGATAATGATGAAGATGCTGTTTCGTTTCATTCTTTTTTGTGGATTGCTTAGCATAATCCTCGGTTTATCGTTAATGACCATTGCTGCGACCGAGACTGGTTCAAGAGGGTTCATTAATTGGTTGGTAAAAACAAATGATATTCCACTGACGGTCAAATCTATTGAAGGACGATTACTCGATAAATTAATTTTGCATGAACTGCACTATGCTGAACAGGGTATTGATGACATTAAGCTCGTCAAGCTCGAACTTGATTGGTCTATATCGGACTTGTTACAGCTTGAAGTAAGAATACAAAAGATCGCATTAACAGACCTAGTAGTGCGTTCAATACCCAGCACTGAGTCGAATGAAACTTTTCAACTTCCGATATTAAAACTCCCTAGCTTTCCTCTCACAGTTTATATTGATGATTTAAGCCTCAATAAAGCGCAGGTGTTTTCAGGCGATACAGAAATACTTATTCAACAGTTTAAAGCTTCCGCCACATTAAATAATGAACGTTTGTCTTTTCAGCTTGATGATTTACTGATTGATGAGCAACAGTTTAATGGCGAAATTCTTATAACAGAGAATAATATACCTGCTATCAAACTTGCTCTTAACTGGTCCGGTGTTCTCGATAAAGAACCTGTGGATGGCAAATTACACATCGATGGTACACAAGAGGATCTTGTTGTTGATGTACACATAAGTTCCGTTATTGAAATGTTAGCGTCTGGCAGATTGAATTTAAGTTCAAAGACCACTATGGGTGAAATAGATGGTGAGCTTAAAGGCAAATTTTTCGATTCATTTTCTGAAACTATTGTGCTTGATACGCCACTGGTCTTTAAGATTAAAGGCGATACCGAACAAGCAAGCATAGAAGTTGATGCAGAAGCGCATACTGCTGCAGGAGAAAAATTTAAATTCAAATTTAATGCTGAGGCAGTACTCCTAGGAACATTATCTAAAGCGCTTAACATCCATGTTAATTGGGAAACAAGTTCAAAAGAAACAGACAAGCCATTATTGGAATTGAGCGGGCAAGGTGATTTCACATTGGCAGATCAGATTTTAAGCATTGACCATGACTTGCATATACCTGATGTTATTAATTTAAGTGGAAAGGTTGATTTATCAACAGAATCTGTTGATTTGATTACGGCTTGGGATGACCTCAAGTTGCCATTATCAGAATCAGATTCACTCCATTTAAAGTCAGGATTACTGAAGGTTGGGGGTAAACTAAATGCCGTATCATTATTGTTGAAATCAGATTATTTAATAGATTCAAAAACAGAAGAAAATTCTGCAATAGATTCATCTGAACTTGTTTATTCCAATCTTTCGGCCGAAGGCAAAATTGATTTATCAAAAACATATCCTATTGGACAACTGTCAGGTAATTTAAACACCCCCATCCCTGCGATATTCGCCGATGTAATTAAAGAAATTAATGTGATAAGTTTTGTTGTTGAATCTGATCTGGATTCGGTTAATCTAAGTATCGATTCCAATATACGTACTAATAAGGATGTATATTTTGATTTGGGTTTTAAGAGTAACCTGGATCTTTCATCAAGTGAATCATCGAAGTTAATGTTGTTCGACTGGGTTGCTAGACCTAAGGAAGACAAAGCAGGAAGTGACTTAACTGGAGAAGGTAGCATTCTTTATCAGAATGATCAGATTACATTTAAGCATGCATCTGCTATGCCTTATTCATCATTATTATCAGGTGACATTTTTCTAGAGGATACGACAAGGCTTAAAATTGAACTGAACTGGCGAGATTTTGAATTACCGTTTGAGGATATATCGGCTCTGGAAAGTAAGCAGGGACAGGTGCACATAGAAGGTCCACTTACAGCATTAACCATTTCTGCAGATGGACTTTTTCAGGTAGAACCTCTTGGGTCTTTTGACCTGAATTTAGATGCCCTCTGGTCGGGGACCGAATTGACGCTAAACAGGCTTGAGGCTGATGTCATTGATGGTTCGATTAATGTAGTTGGTGCAATCAACTTACAGGAAACGGCAGCAGGTAGCCTGCAGTTTGATGCCAGAAATTTAAATTTTGGCAAAATCAATCCTGATCTTGATAGCCGAGTAAACATTACCTCAGTCCTTGATTTCACAAAAGCGGAAGATGAACTATCGACAAATCTAAATATTGAATCAATCACCGGACAATGGCGTGGTTTCCCTCTCAAAGGTGTGGGTAAAGTTGCCTATGCAAAGGATATTCTTCATATCGATCATCTACATTTTGAATCTGGCAATAACACCCTGGATTTAAATTTAAAAACTGATGAATTAATGACGGGATTAGCTGAAATTTTTATTGATGATTTCTCGGTATTCTCTTCCGAGCTTGCTGGCAAGATTGAAGGGCGATTAGATATTAGCGGCAAGCCAGACACCCCAATAATTAAAGGTACGTTCACGGGTGAGCGTATTCATCTGGAGGATATTCGGCTTACCTCTTTGTCGGCGGATACAAGAATCGATCTAAGTCCACAACAACGCTCTTCAGTTTTTGTGAAGTTAAACGCATTAAGCTATAAGAACAAAATGATTGATGAATTATTAATCAACGGTAATGGATTGACAGAATCTCACCTAATAGAGCTAACAGCATCAGGTCCAGAATTCAATTTCAAGTCTAATATTAATGGTGGCTTAGAAGATAAACATTGGACGGGACGAATTAATCAATTTGATCTGATGAACAAAGACTTGGGTGAATGGCAGTTATCTCATCCGGCAAATATTAATTGGCAGGTTGAAAATAAAATAATCAGTCTGACAGAAGCTTGTATGTCGCAAAATGAGGCCAACTTATGCGCTACGGGTACCAGTGAATTAAATCAGGGGTTGCGGGGTGATATAAAACTCAATCGGCTGCCACTCAAGTTTGCAGATCCATGGTTGCCGGAAACAATGAGATTGAATGGCGATGTTAGCGGGGATTTATCGTTTAGAGATCATAATCAGCAGCTGCAAATGGAGGTGTTGCTTGAGGGTAGAGACACCCAAGTCGCGCTAGTCTATGCAGATGATGTTGAATTATTGGATATAGAAACCGTATCTATTAAGGGAGCCGCTAATCAAGATAACAAAGAAGTATCCATTAACTTAACATCATCAGGTTATTTTGATTTGTCTTTGTCTGGCGCCATGAGTAATAACGATAACCACCCCTTGCAGGTTGCTCTGGATTTTAAAGTTGATCGATTAGATTGGTTAGAAAAGCTTGAGCCAGCCCTAAGTGGTTCACGTGGCTCACTTCAAGCACAAATGATGGTTGCAGGAACAATAGATAGACCTGAAATTGAAGGTAGCTTTTCTTTAGAAGAAGGGAAAATCACTATTCTACCTATCGGTTTGGAGCTGGATAAAATCAAAGGCGAGATCAAATCGGATGATGCGATTAATAAGATAAAGATAGAATCAATCCTGGGAAGCCAGAACAAGGAATTAGTTATTAAGGGTAATGTTAGTCTAATTGGAGAAGAGGATTATCCTTATCTATTTAATGTAGTGGGTGATGCATTCCCAGTCATACGTACAGCAGATGTTTCAGCGGATATGTCTCCCGATATTAATTTAAGTGGCACACAGAAATTACATTATATTAAGGGCAAACTGACCATCCCGCTATTAGATATTATCGTGACATCGAACCCATCAGGCGCAGTATCTATAAGCCCAGATGTTGTTGTTATTCAGTCTAAAGAAGTCGGCGCAGACCATACAGAAGATAGTAATATGGAAAGTGACTTTTTGAAAAACAAGGTTGATCTGAATCTAAATATTCTTTTAGCACCTGAAATACATATACAAGCTTTTGGTCTGGATACTCGCCTTGATGGTGATATTAATATTGTAAAACCAGTGGGGCTTTATCAACCACGCGGTGTAGGAGAAATTAAAGTAAAAGAAGGCAGCTATCTTGCCTATGGACAGCATCTTGAAATAGAACAGGGAAGACTACAGTTTGCTGGTCCACTGGATAATCCGTCACTAAATATACGCGCATTTCGCCCTGCACTTGATGTAAAGGCCGGGATTAATGTTTCTGGTAATGTGCGTAAACCAGAATTGACATTATACTCCGAACCAGCACAAACGGATGCCGATACACTTTCTTATATAATCACTGGAGGACCTATCTCGAGCGCTTCGGGCGGTGAAGCAAGCATAATACAAGCAGCAATGGCAACAGAGCACGCTTCAGTTTTAACCAATAAAGTTAAAGAGACGTTTCACCTAGATGAGTTTTCATTAGGAGCTGGTGAGACTGCAGATAGTACATCATTCAGTGCTAGTAAACGTATAGCCCCAGATTTAAACTTTCTCACATCATTTAATCCTTTCGATCAACTATGGTCATTTATGTTGAATTATAAGTTAACAGATAACTGGAGTGTACAAACGGAAAGCACAGAAAGTGGTGTTAGCCAGGGCGCAGATATTATCTATTCAATTGAATCAAATTCAAAGCGGGATTTATATCATAAAATCTTTGATTTGATTAGATTTTAGATGAGGAAATATTCGTTTTTTAATGGGCTTGTAATCGTCTGGAACACATAGACTTCATTACGCATTATTTAATCAATGAAAATATATATTTCATGTTTAGGTCTATGAGTAAATTGCCCGAACAATATTTTCTTCATGAATCCGATTTGTAATTTTTCACGTCTCGCTTGAGAAAGCATTGTTTATGGGGCATATTTAGTGTTAATGAAAATATTGCATATTACTTTATTATTAATAACTATCGCTTTAGTGCCTTCCTTGGCAAAAGCAGATCAGTTTGATCCACGTCTGGATAAATTGTTTTTCAATCTAAAGGCAAATGTAGATTTAAGACTGTCACAACAATTAACCAGCGAAATATGGCGCATATGGTCACAACATAATAAAAAAGAAATAAATGATCTTTTTAACGATGGTGAAAATGCCATGTATAGAAAAGAATATGAAATCGCTCTGAAATCGTTTAACCAGATTGTAGAACTCGCACCTGACTTTTCTGAAGGCTGGAATAAACGTGCTACCGTTTATTTTTTGATGGGTGACTACCATGCCTCACTTGCTGATATTGAAAAAACACTCAGATTAGAGCCACGCCATTTCGGTGCACTCTCAGGTCAGGGTCAATGTTATTTTGAGTTACAAAAATTTCAATCTGCATTAAACGCTTTTGAAAAAGCGTTAGCCGTTAACCCATCGTTATACGATGCGTATAAAAACATGGAAATCATGAAAAAACTGCTAGACCAACAGACATAGCTCTAATCTCTATGTGTGATAGCCCCGCGCTCGATCGAATAGATCAGTAATCCAATAAACCTGTGCACCAACAGCCGCAAAGGGCAACAATATCCATGCCAGATTAAATACAGCAAGGATCAATACAATAATGCAAAAGTCAGCACGGCTTAATTTATGAAAAATATAAATAACCCAATCCATAGTGTCTTCCGGTTTTTTACCTTCTGCGGCCACTTCTTCTCTACTCATTGAGTCCTCTTCCTCTTCGTTCTTGGCGTGATAGAACAAATCGACAACATAATCGATAAACGCACCTGCTGCTGCTGCACAACCAAACCAGAACCAGAAAGGTTGCTCCATAACCTGACTCGTACCATATCCCAGCGCAGCAAAAAAACTGGCGTCAACCATCCAGTCCGACATATCATCAAACTTGGCGCCAAATTCTGATGACATATTTTTTACCCGAGCAACTTCACCATCACAGTTATCGAAGGTATAACTCGCGGTCATTAATAATGCGCCAATAATCCCGACAATATGGTTGCCAGTGATAAAACAAACTGCACATAACAATCCAAGCGATAATGAAATAGTGGTAATTTGATTCGGCGTAATTGCTGTCTTTAATAAAAGCGGCGTCAACCGGTAAGACAAATGCCTTACTAATGGAAATAATTGTGTCGGCGCTGCGCTAGATTCTGTTGTCATAATATATTCTGATTGTTTCGAGAACGAAGTGTGCCTAGTATGATATGGATTCGCTTGGTATTCTAATATGCATACGAGAAAATGAAACGCATTACTAACGCATCCTCTGTTTAACATCAAATATCCCATGATCAGAATCGCATCATATATTGGACTGCTGGTTGGTCTGCTAGTCTTGACCTGGCTTCTCATCTGGCAAGGTATTGATGAGATATTTGAATTATTAAGCCAATCTGGCTTTTCCTTATTACTGTTACCCATAGTCTGGTTTCCGAGTTTGATTGCTGCGGTCATCTCCTGGCATTATCTATTTCCGATTAAGCGCATTCCCGCTTTCAAACAGCTTTTCCTGTCGCTTTGGATGGGTAGAGCTATCAATACCTTGCTTCCTGTCGCCTCGATAGGTGGTGAAATCGCCAAGGCTCGCTTACTAATTCTCTGGGGGCATCCAGGTATCGATGCCAGTGCATCGGTTCTGGTCGACAAAACCGTGCAGGCGCTTGCGCTGGTTCCCTGGGCCATCATCGGCACCAGTTTATTGGTCTATCTCGCCATAGATAATGAATTAGCCAAACTCATCATGCTGGGGACATTTCTACTTGGCTTAGGCATTGTCGGCTTTGTACTGGTACAACGTGCGGGCATGTTTGGGTTTATTGCCCGAATTATTGGCAAATTCAATACCTCTGATGGTTGGGGCAAGATCACCAATAACGCGCATGATGTTGATATATTGGTGAAGGAGATCTACAGCGATAAAAAACGGTTCTTCATCTCGATTTTCTGGCGAACACTGGGTCTTATTCTACAAACCTCAGAAGTTTGGCTTGCTTGCTATCTTTTAGGGCATCCCATCGGCATTATTGAGGCCCTCATGCTAAAAAGTTTGACCTCGATTATTACCGATATCGCCTTTGTCATTCCCAATGGCTATGGCGTTCAAGAAGGCGGGTATGTGATGTTGGGCGCATTGATTGGCCTTAGCCCTGAATTCTCTCTGGCCATCTCCCTGGCAACCCGGATTCGCGAGCTAATCGTCGATCTGCCAGGTTTGCTCTATTGGCATCATGTTGAAGCCAAATATTTGCTCAAAAACACCAAATAAATCAGCTTAGAAGCCTTTGAAACAATAGCGAAATAAAAAAATAATCGAAATGTAATTAGTTGCTTTAAGTCGTCAAAATCAATATGCTGCGCGGTTAGTTTCACCAGATTAAGTAGTTGATTGTTCTTGTCTTATTAACTTTAAACGAATTATAATAATAGAGTGCAAGCTACTGTTAATTAATAGGTTTATTTATTTTATGTCTTTAGAGGCATTTAGGAATTTGATTAAATTATTACGGTTGACCCATGCAGATTGAATTTTTCAATATATTTAACATATCTGTCGCACTAATTTGTTTGTGCTCGGCTGGCTATTTAGCGTTTGCTTTATTCGCCATTGAGCGCTTCAACCACAAACGTAAAAGATCAAATTCAGTTAACGATTTTCAACCTCCGGTCACTCTTTTAAAACCTATCTATGGTCTTGATGCTGAATTAATTAAAAACCTGCGAAGTTTTTGTCAACAGGATTATCCTGACTACCAGATCATATTTGGACTACACAGTAGCAATGACCTTGCTCTTCCTATCGTTAAGAAAATCATAAAAGAATTTAAAAAGCTTGATGTAAGTTACGTTGTTGATTCGCGTATCTACGGTTGTAATCATAAAGTATCAAACCTTATCAATATGTATCCAACAGCAAAGCACGACTACTTGCTTGTTGCGGATAGTGATATGCGTGTGCCGACTAATTACCTGTCTGAATTGATGTCACCCTTTGCCGATTCAACCGTGGGGGCGGTGACGTCTCTCTATTCTGGTTCAGCCAGAGGTAAACTTGCATCTTCACTAAATGCCATGTTTATCAACGAATGGTTTCTACCATCTGTTTTAATCTCTCGAATGTTGCAACCCATTAAATTCTGTTTAGGCGCAACGATGATCGTTCGACGTGACCTTTTAATCCAAATAGGTGGTTTTAAATCACTATCTGATTATTTGGCTGATGATTATATGCTCGGTAAATTAATTTCCGATCTTGGTTATAAGATTCATCTATCAGACTTCATTGTTGAAAACATCGTCGAAGAAGCCTCGTTCAAGGAACTGATTCTGCATGAATTGCGTTGGGCGAGAACTTTGAGAAGAGTTGAACCGTTAGGCTACTTTTTCACTTTCCTGACCGATACACTTGTTATTAGTAGTCTTACCACTGCTACCTTTTATATGGCAACACAAAATGTAGCTATGTCATTATTGCCCGTTCTAGTTGTATTACTAGGGCGTATAATTTTACATAGTCGTACAAAACAGATTACTGGTTCGAGTAGCGCTGGTTCAATTTGGTTAATTCCGCTGAGAGATAGTTTATCTTTTAGCATTAGAGTGATTAGTTTCACTGGCACCTCTATTCAATGGCGTAACAATGCTTTCAATGTTGATCAATCTGGACTGATACATGCTGAGGAAGAACTGTTAATTGAATTGGATTCTGTAGAAAAAATCCCTGACTTGGCAACATCACAAGATTATTAATTCGGAGTATTAGCTAGCAATGTTGAAATCTTTATTTCTCAACCCACCCTCGTTCAACGGTTTTGATGGCGCTGCAGGATCGCGTTATCAATGTACCCGTGAAGTAAAATCATTCTGGTACCCAACGTGGCTGGCTCAATTAGCCGCGTTAGTGGAAGGCAGCCGTTTAATCGATGCACCTGCTGGGGGAATTTCACTTGATGAAGTCCTGCCATTGGCAACTGAATATGAATTTTTGGTGCTGTATACCAGCACACCATCCTTTGCAAATGATGTGAAGATTGCTGAAGCCTTCAAAGAAAAAAACCCAAACCTGATTATTGGTTTTTGTGGTGCACATGTTGCGGTTAATCCTGACCAAACCGTTATCGCATCAGACGCAATTGATTTCGTCGCAGGCAATGAATTTGATTTCACCATCAAAGAAATTGCCGAAGGTAAGGCCTTGGAAGAAGTCGATGGCATTATCTACAAAAAAGAGGGTAAACCGGTACATAACAAACCACGTGCCTTGATCGAAGACATGGATAGCCTGCCTTGGGTAACACCTATCTATAAAGAAAATCTGAATACGGCGGATTACTATAACGGCTACATGTTGCATCCTTATATGTCGTTCTATACCGGGCGTGGTTGTAAATCACATTGTACATTTTGCCTATGGCCACAAACGATATCCGGACATAACTACCGACATAAATCAGTTAAAAATGTTATCGATGAATTGACCTATGCACGCGACAACTTTCCTGAAATAAAAGAATTCTTTTTTGATGATGATACTTTGACAGACAACATTCCTTATGTTGAGGAACTAGCTAAAGAAATCGGTACACTGGGCATCACATGGTCATGTAATGCAAAAGCTAATGTTCCTTATGAAACATTAAAGATCATGAAAGACAACGGTCTGCGTTTATTGTTGGTCGGTTATGAATCAGGCAATCAACAGATTCTGATCAATATCAAGAAAGGTATTCGTACCGATATTGCACGCCAATTCACGAAGGACTGTCACAAACTAGGCATTGTTATACATGGTACATTCATCGTTGGTCTTCCTGGTGAAACCAAAGATACTATCGAAGAATCAATCAAATACGCACAGGAACTGAATCCACAAACCATTCAAGTATCATTACCTGCGGCCTATCCCGGCACCTTCTTGTACAAGCAAGCTGTTGAAAATGGCTGGTTGATCGTTGATGAAGAATTAGTCGGCGATGATGGTGTGCAACACTCTGTATTAAATTACCCTCATTTACCTAGCGAAGATATCTTTGAAGCGGTTGATAACTTTTACAAACGCTTTTATTTCCGCCCGTGGAAAATGGCCGTACTATTTTTCGAGATGTGTCGCGACTGGGAAGTCATGAAGCGCCGTGCACGTGAAGGTGTCGAGTTCTTCAAATTCCTGTTTGGTCGGGAGAGCACAGCCTGAAAAAGTTAATTGTTACTGGTGATGATTTTGGTCTTTCCTCACCAGTCAATGATGCAATAGTAAAGGCTCATGAGAAAGGTATTCTGACGACCACGAGTTTGATGGTGTCGGCACCCGCTGCCGAAGATGCTGTTAGTCGTGCCAAGAGCCTTCCTGATTTAAACGTTGGTTTACACCTGGTGTTAAGTAACGGCAGGGCAACGTCACCTGCAACAGAAATCCCTGCCCTGGCACATGCCAATGGCCAGCTAGATAACAATCTGGTTCGCACGGGTATCATGATGTTTTTTGACCCAAGCACAAAAAAACAACTCGAAAAAGAAATACGTGCACAGTTTGAAGCTTTCAAAGCGACAGGCTTGAAATTAGATCACGTCAATGCACATAATCATATGCACCTGCATCCGACAGTATTCGATTTAATTATCAAGATAGGAAAGGAATTCGAGGTCACGGCGATCCGCATACCCAATGAACCACCATTAGACTCAATCACCGGTGGTACAAAAGATAAGCTGCTACGTAAATTTCGTTTTCTCTTTTTCAAACCATTTGTATCGCGTATGAAAAAACTATGTGAAGCAAATAATATTAAGCACAACGATACAATCTATGGTTTGAATGACAGCGGTCACATGAATATCGATACACTAGTTCGTATCCTTCCGCACATAGCCGATGGTGTTACAGAAATTTATAGTCACCCGGCAACCGAACGTTGGGATGATATTGATCCGGCTGCAAAGGATTACGAATTTGAGGCTGAATATAAAGCTCTAATACATGCACGCACTAAGCGAACAGTTGAGAAATTCAATATAGAACTTTCTGGGTTCAATTCCTAAGCACGGCAACTTCTCATGGTCGGTGATTCCTGGACGCATAAAATAGCACGTGTTTGTATACTACCTTTAGTTAATACACCTGTTACACCAAACCATCTCACAGTCCTGCGTTTAATTACCGGCCTTGCGGCTTGTAGTTTACTTGCAATAGGGTCATATGAAGGCAATCTCTGGGGCGGCGTATTATGGTTAATATCGGCCTTTCTCGATCGTGCTGATGGAGAACTCGCCAGAGTCTCTGGCAAAACCAGTGAATGGGGTCATAAGTTTGATTATTTCTGTGACGTTACCGTAACCGCGCTATTCTTCCTCGGTATCGGTATAGGCTTACGAGAAAGTTCTCTAGGACTCTGGACTATCGTTATGGGGATAAGTGCATCAGCCGGCGTTGTTGCCGCGGAGATTCTGGCTGAAATTATTGATCAGGCACAAAAAGACACGGGTGAGAAAGCCTATGCAGGTTTTGCCGGTTTCGATTTTGATGATGTACTTTATTTATTCGCCCCGATTGTTTGGTTAAACCTACACTTTCCGTTTCTTGTCGGTGCTTCAGTAGGCGCCCCCATATTTGCATTAATTACCTGGTATCGACTCCCTAAAAGTAACAGCTCATAGCTTCTTTTCAGACAGTTAAGTTATAAGAAGCTGTTGTTTTAATTTTACTTTCATTAATATCCCAAGTGCACATCAATCAATGGATGTAAAAAATCTTATGTTATTTAAAATAATAGTTGCCGGCTTATTCTTATCAGCCTTATCTCAAACGATTATTGCTGACAGTTCGAATACAGTTATCGATGCTACGCGTTTATTAGCCGCATCAAATGAAACTGACAATTGGCTCTCATATGGTCGTGACTATACAAATCAGAATTTCTCCCCGCTTAAACAAATCAACGCTACAACAGTTAAACGACTCGTTCCAAAATGGATATTTCAAACCGGGAAAAAGGGATCGTTTCAAACACAACCGTTAGTTGCCGACGGTGTCATGTATGCCACCATCCCGGGCAACGATGTCGTCGCACTAGATGCTGAAAAAGGCACCCTTCTTTGGCGCTATAAACACAAGAATCGAAAAGAAAAAAACAAAGCCGGCCCGGCCAATCGTGGTGCAGCACTCGGTTACGGTAAAGTATTTGAGGCGACTAATGATGGTCGGCTGATTGCGCTTGATCAAACGACTGGTGAAATCGTTTGGGACAAGATCATTGCGCGCCCCACTGATGCCGAGCTTGAAGGTCTCACTCAAACACAAAAAGATTTCTTAATAGAGAATAGCGATACCTTACCTGCAAAGATGGCGCCAATTGTATATCGAGACTTGGTAGTTGTTGGCGTCACAGCAGCCGGTTACGGTATGTTTTATAATATTTTCTCGCGATTTGCTCTAAAAGGGACCTCCCCTGATGAAATACCACCAGCCGATCGTTTTCTAGGTCTGCGTGGTTATGTTGCTGCTTTCAATGTAAATACAGGTGAAGAAGTTTGGCGCTGGCACACTACTAAAAGTGGTGACTGGGAAGGTGTGTTTGCCTCCACCACTCCAGAAGGTGAAGCCTTACCGCGTGATATCCCACTTGAAAAAAAATTAGCACCGAAATTAAAAGATCGTTGGCGTATTGGCGGAACCTCAACTTGGATGACTCCGTCATTTGACCCGAAACAGGGTCTGATATTTGTTGGCACGGGTAACGCTTCTCCTAATGATGTCTCCAGTGCTAGACCCGGTGATAACCTTTATGCAAATTCACTGGTTGCCATTGATGCCTACACCGGCGAAACCCGTTGGCATTACCAACAAGTACCTCACGATTTATGGGGCTATGATCTTGCAAGTACCTCAGTATTATTTGATTTACCTGTCGACGATAAAGTCATTCCAGCGATTGGCATTGCAGGTAAAACCGGCTGGTTCTATGTCCATAACCGCGAAACGGGTAAATTGATTTATCGTTCTGAAGCCTTTGTGCCGCAGAAAAACTTATTCAAAGCGCCTAGCGATGAAGGCGTTATCAGTTCGCCTGGATCATGGGGCGGTGCTTCCTGGTCACCGACTTCATACGATCCATCAAGTGGCACTGTTTTTATTGCCGGAATTCATAAACCCACACTCTACCGTACAGAGTACGCGACATTTGAAGGTAAAGAAGTCTCTTATATATTAACCGAAATTGCTGAGTCAGAACCCAGTTGGGGAACACTGACAGCAATCGATACACGCAACCAAGGCCGCATTCAGTGGCAAGTCAAAACCGACCTACCTTTGATAGGAGGCGTACTCGCGACAGCAGGTAATCTGGTATTCATGGGCGAAGGTAGCGGCATGTTTGCTGCATTTGATAGCCAGGATGGAAAACGTTTATGGGAGTTCAATTGTGGTGCAGGTGTAAATGCACCGCCCATGAGTTACCAGGTTGGCGATCAGCAATACATTGCTGTTGCTGCGGGCGGGCATGGATTATTAAAGACACCTAGTGGAGATGCATTGATTGGCTTTGGCTTGGCTGACTAGGATTTATTTAGTTTCCTTGAAGCTGCTTTTTTATAGATTCGCAAAGTGACATTAACTTAGCTGCTTCTTTATCACTCAGGCCTGTAGCACATAATGCTATTTCGCTGGCTTTCTTAGCTTTCTTGCCAAGCGCCTTTCCCGATTGAGTTAAGACAAGTTGTTTCTGTCGTTCATCTTTATCAGTGGAACGCCTTTCTATAAATCCATTAGACTCTAGCCGTTTGAGCAATGGGCTTAATGTTGCATTACTGAGTCCTGTTGTGTCGGCAATTTCACTGATCATCACGGCCTCTTTATCCCACAATGCCATCATCACGACATATTGTGGATAGGTTAAATTCAATGGTTCCAACAGACCTTTATAAGCCTGAGTTATCGCCCTTGAGGTAGAATATAAGGCATAACAAACCTGTTCATTTAATTTAGGAGCGTTCATGTTCTCTATATTGAATCATTTATTTAGTTCGTGCACTAAGTACTTGTGATAAACTTGTATATTCTCTATACTCACAAACATTATTATTTCGTGCACTAACTATTTTACTACTAATTTCGCTTAAGTGGAGATATAAAATGAAAAAAATCGCATTAGTCATTGTTTCACTAACGCTCAGTTTCCTTGTTTATGCCGGCGGAAACCCCGACCAGGTTAAATTTCCAGCAGGATACCAATCTGATTTCACAAAATACGACACGCGTAACCGTGCTAACGGTAAACAAGTAGCCGTACTCTATGCGAATAAAATAGCTACTGATACCGCGGCCAATGGGAAACTGGGGGACGGTGCAACTATCATAATGGAAATTTATAAAACTGTGCCTGGAGAAGATGGTAAACCAACTGTTGGTGAAGATGGTCTTTTTAAGAAGGGCAAATTCGCCGCTGTCGCAGTAATGGAAAAACGATCAAACTGGGATGTCAGTTTTGACGCAAAAGAACGTGCTGGAGATTGGGGCTATGCTCTATACAAGACAGATGGAACAGTAAAAGAAAACGAACTGGAATGCGCTAGTTGTCATTTACCTATGCCTGACAATGACTATATGTTTTCTCATTCAAGTTTGGTTAGCTTCACCAAATAATATCTTATCATTGAACATTACATGTTTGAATCGGTGTTAATAGCACCGGTTCAAACCTGTTTTTCATCCTTTCCTTTGTAGTACAAAGACACCATAGTCTGATCTTGCATTGAGCGTTATTGGCTTAGATAGATCATAGAAATGATTATAACTACTGACCACATCAAAAACATCTGTATTTGAAAGAAGTTTGTGAAATTGTTTCAGTGTATAAGTACGAAGTTTATAAATAGATTCATATTTTTCATTTTTCTTTTTTGTCTTTGGGTTTAGTATCACTTGCAAGGTTTCTGTTCTCTTATCTTTATCCAGTTTTAACATTTTCATTGTTGTCTTGACTGTCAGACGCCCTCTCTTTGCTGTCCATCGGGTTATTTTATCTGATATCCCTTGTTCCGGTATTAAATGCAGGCCAAGTATATATATTCCATTCTTCTTTAATGATTTTGCGATATTCAACAGATGTTGAACGGCTTGTTTCTCTGATAGTAGATGCCTGAAGGTATCAACGGTGCAGTAAGCAGCATCATACTTCTTCCTTTTACTATTGAAGTTAGTCATATCACCGTGAAATATATTTGCCTTTAATTGATTGCGATTAAGTTTGTCTTTTAAATACGACAATGCATGTTCATTTAAATCAAAACCCGCGCAATCATAACCGTTTCGTGACAAAGGAATAATCAAACGACCAGTACCACAGGCGGGTTCGATTAAGCTTGGTGAATCAGACTTACTATATCTATTGATGATATTTTGTAAAAATAGCAACTCTTCTCTCATTTCATGAGAGAAAGAAACATCATAATACGTAGGCAAGCTATACCAGTTCATTGCATTATTATTAATCAATTTAATCTATAATTTTAACTATATTTAATTATCTTAAACCCTATAATTTTATATTTCTTTATGAAATAAAATAATACTATAGAATAGTTATATTGATAACGGAGAGGTCCTGGTTTTGAAAGAACTTCAATTACTTGATGATGGGGATTCATTCAGAGAATCTGCTTATAAGTATATAAAAGAATCTGACTTTTTTTCAGATCTTGACGATGAAGAAATAAAGATATTAGCCCGCTGGACCAAGGCTTATTCTGCAGCTACCGGTTGCGTGGTATTAAATGAAGGCGATAAAAGCAACTGCCTCTGCATTATCATCAAAGGCGTCATCAATATCTTTAAAAAATTACCCGACGAACACCTAAAAATTGCAGAAGTCTCTACAGGTGAGTCTATTGGTGAGATGGGGATTATTGATGGTGAACCATTTTCAGCTTCTGGTATTGCTTCTGAAGATTCAATTGTTTTATTAATAACGCGTGAAGATTTTGAAGATATCATCAATCAGAATATGGAACTCGGTAATAAACTGCTATGGAACTTGCCAGAATATTAACTTCACGCCTAAGACACACCACTAAACGTCTGGCTGAAACACTGACAGGACAAAAATAACGGGCATCTCGAATATTATTATTTATGAATAATAATACCACCGCCTTTTATGGATGTTGTTAGCGCTGTTTTATAGTTATCTATGTTAATAAGATCGTAACAAAACCACTTATCATCCAATGGCTTGAAAGTTAATACTTCTATCCCACCATCAATAGTCTCATCTAGTGTGACAGAAAATCGGTCAAGGCCATATGCAACACCTTTTCCAGTTGCCTTGATAAAAGACTCTTTCCTGCACCAAACACGATAGAAAGAATCGAGTTGCAACTCATCAGCACATTTAATTAGATCATTCTTTTCATTTTCGCTGAAAAATCGTTTTGATAATGATTGATGATCTATATCAGCATTTATTTTTTCTATATCCACACCTACTCTGTTACCTAACGCTATTGCTATTAGTGCATAGTTTTCTGAATGAGAAATATTAAATTCTATCGGTTTATTATTTAACGATTCCTTAATACTTGGTTTTCCGTGTTCACCATAGAAAAAATCAATATCTTGATATGACTTACCAAGACTACTAGATAACAAAAGTCTTAATACACTTCGCGTTATAACAAATTGATTCTTCTTTTCTGCTATCTTTAATTTTTCTGCTCGAATACGTTCGTCTTCTGATAAATACTGCATGCAGTGTTGATCATCAAATAAATCGAATTGGATTAAATAGATATGAATTTTATTATCTGACAATACTAATCTTTCTTGTAATATCTGATCGAGAGTATTCATTATTTTTTTTCAGTATCAAATGACGTCTTAAGACGTTTCATACCCTCATCTATACTGATTTCTGGCGTGTATAATAAGTCTCGTTTAGCCGCAGACAGGTCAAACCAGTGTGCTGTGGATAATTGTTTAGCAACAAATCTTGTCATTAGAGGCTCTTCCTCAACCTTGAATACAGAATAGACTCGCTCTAGTATCACCCCTACATAATAAGCCGCGTGCGCATTAATTCTTTTCTTTATTGGTGATAAGCCTACAGTTGCCAATATTTTATTAATCAAATCCGACATTGCGATAGGCTCATCATTACTAATGAAATAGGCCTTACCCGCACACTTTTCATCTTTCTGTAAATCATTTCCAGCAAGTAGATGGGCAGTAACAGCATTATCGATATAACATGAATCGACCTTATTCTCTTTATTCCCAACCAGTCTTAAGCGGCCAGCCTTTGCACGACTAATAACTCGTGGAGCAAGATGCCGGTCACCTGGCCCCCAGATTAAATGCGGCCGTAAGGCGACTGTTTTAAGTTTTGCGCTATTTGAACTTAATACTAGTTGTTCTGCTTCTGCCTTGGTTTCCTGGTAGGCATTGAAAAATGTTTCTGCATAGGGTGTTGATTCATCAATACCCTCTTCACTGGTACCATCAAACACGACACTTGGGGTGCTGGTATAAACCAGATAATTAATATGGTGTTTTTTACACGCATCAATGACATTTTTTGTTGCGACCACATTAGCTTGATAATACTTATCATAATCACCCCAGACACCTGCCAATGCTGCAACGTGATAAACAATATCGCAGCCACTCGCTGCAGCATCTATATCATCAGCCTTGCATAAATCACCTTGTATCGCATCAACACCTAATGCTACTAGTTCGGGATAGTGTCCTCGTTGGATTGCCCTTACTGTGTCTCCTCGCTTCAATAGCGCCCTGACAATTGCACCGCCGAGAAATCCACCACCACCTGTTACTAACGCCTTCATCTTAATTTTTCCTCAGCCCATATCGCTAACTTCTCGCGACCAATCTTGGCATTGTGCCGTATATCCACGGGGAAACCTGAATGAAACAAAATATGTTTAATATTCTTGGTGATCGAATAATGACTAGCTAACTCAAATAGTTCTTCAGTCAGTTTCTTTTTATCGATACTTTTCAGTTCAGCTTCTAGTTCAACACAAATAACAGGAACAATTTTATTCTTGAGCCTCACACCAACCAACGCCGTACGCAAAACTGATTCATGCTTATTAAAAATACCTTCGCAACATATAGTATATAAAGTTTCGATCTCGGTAATGACACGCTGGCTCTTACGACCACAAAACCAAATACGACCATCATTATCAAGATAACCCATATCTCCCATACGATGATAAAAACCACTTTCAGTCTTTATTTTGGCTAGGTTTGTTTCTGCATGACGATTAAAATAAGACCGTGTCACTTGTGGGCCTTTGACACAAATCTCACCAATTTGATTAGCCGCTAACGCTAAATCATTATCCCAATTAGAAATAACATCATCAGTAATTTTAATAATTCTGGTATCTAGACTGGAAACTGGTTTCCCGACACAGACACCCTTGCCTTCACTCGTTGCCGCCGCAGTCTCATCAAGGATGACATTACTCCCAACTGAACTCACTGGGAGTGACTCCGTTGCGCCATAGGGTGTAAATATCTGCACATCGTCATTGAGCAATGATTTGAATCTCGTAAGTACTGAAGGTGCGACAGGAGCCCCTGCTGATAGCACTCGTTTTAGAGTGGGTAATTTCCTCTCGTTCGCTCCGCCCCATTTGCCAACACGATTTAATAAGGCCGGCGAACCAAACATAGTTGTACACTTATAATCATTAACCGCATCAATAATAGTTTTCGGATTGACATGACCCGGTCGAGTAAAATCCATCTTTGGTATCACAGACGTCATGCCTAATGCAGGGGCAAATAAAGCAAACAAGGGAAACGTTGCCAGATCTATCTCGCCGGCTTGAATCTTATAGAGGTTCTTCAATGCCTCATGTTGCGCGGTGAAATTAGCATGCGTATAAACCACGCCTTTTGGAATACCCGTGCTACCACTGGTAAACAGGATTGCAGCCATATCTTCTGCGACAGTTTTGGTATTTTCAAAATTTCTGTCTTTTGCACTCGCTTTAATCTTTTCCAGGCTAGTGATACAACTGCCTAATAAAAGATTATTACCGACCAGCACCGTTTTACTAATAGTCTTTTTTGCCCAGCCTAAGGTTAGTCGGGCAATATGTGCGGTACTAATGCCAATAAACGCTTCCGGCTCAGCCTCTGCCAAACACTTACCCAGATTTTTTATCCCCATGCCCGGATCGACAGCGACTAAAACTGCCTCAAGTTTGAATAAGGCAAATACCAGAGCAAAGAAATCCAGACCCGGTTTAACCATCAATACCGTTCGCATCCCTTTACCTATGCCATGAATTTTTAATCCATTGGCAATGATATTGCTGACTTCATCGAGTTCCTTATAGGTATAGGTGTTTTTATAAAGAACAACATCAGACTTATCATTAGCAGCTGTTGATTGCACAACCACAGCATGAGTATCTGGCTGTTGTAGTGCCATAACGGGCAAATGAGAGGCTATGTTTGCAGTAATCATTACTATTAGGGACAGACTTAAGTCTGTCCCTCAGCATATTTTATCTGACCTGTATTCGTCTTTTCTAGAAAGGTTTGTATTAGCGGGATAACTTCCTCGCCCGCATCTTCAAGTAGATAATGCCCAGCATCGAACTCATGATATTCAGCATTTGGCATACGCTTCTGCCATTCATCAAGATAATGTCGATCAAAGACAAAATCCTTTAATCCCCAACAAACCAATATTGGCAGCTTTGAAAACTGGTCCAGGTTTTTATCTACATTATCTACAACAGCATATGAAACATGATTTTTATCTAGCGGAATATCTTCTACAAAGCGTAATACCGAAAGTCGGTTCGCCCAATTATCATGCGGCGACAGATAAGCATTCTTTATATCACTCGTCATCGGCTTCCGTGTAACACACTGTATGACACCCCCCCGACAAAATGCATTTAAACCTTGTATTAATAATGCGCCTATTAATGGAGTGCGGCTCAGCTTTAATTGCCAGGGAATTTGCTTGCCGGAGGGGATATGAAACCCAGCCGTATTAGATATCACCAGACGTTTAATCTTTTCAGGGTAACGTGTGGCGTAGGCCAGTCCAATCATACCGCCCCAATCATGCACAATCAGCGTTAAATTATTATCAACGCCAAGAGAGGATAACAGCGCATCAAGATCATCAACCCGCTGTTTTAATATAAAGTCATACTCACCGCCAGCCGGTTTATCCGATAAACCCATACCAATATGGTCTGGCGCTATGCAATGGTATTTATCGACTAGTGCAGTAAAAAGATGACGATAATAAAATGACCAGCTCGGGTTACCATGGATCATGACAATGGTTTCAGCATTTCCCTTCCCGCCTTCGAGATAATGCATTTGTCTGTTATTTATCGAGGCATAACAGGAAGATTCTGAGGGGTAATCGGGGTATTGCATAAGCTATTGGTTTTTATATGAAAATATAGTTATAAAGCGAGCTAGTTTACTGAATATTATCTTATACACCAAGTATATCAGGCGAATAGTTTAGTCGCGTCTAAAGTAAATCCATCTGCTCTGTTTTATCGGTTTGATCAACGCGCTTTTGCTGCAACTTGGACGTACTCACGCCTAATAGACGCACTTTGCGTTTATCTACTTCTGTATTGGTTAATAACACTTTGACTACTTCAAAAATATTACTCGCAGATAATGTCGGTTTTTCTATAGTGCGGCTGCGTGTGATTTGTTCAAAATTTGCGTATTTAACTTTTAAGGTGATTGTCTGTGCGCATAGATTTTTATCAAATAATATTCTCGAAACACTATTGGATAGTTCTTCCAGAATAGAAAACATGTCATTGGTGTCGCCCATGTCTTTGCTAAACGTTGTTTCCTTACCGACGGATTTTCGTTCCCGATGGCTGTTCACCGGCCTAAGGTCGATACCGCGTGAAATTGAATAATAAAAATGACCTGCCTTGCCGAATTTCTTGACGAGTTCATTCAGGTCTTTCTGCAAAAGATCTTCACCCGTATGAATACCAAATTCTTTCATCCGTTTCTCGGTTGCTTTACCAATACCATGAAACTGTCGTACGGGTAATGTCTTGATAAACTCGGGACCTTGTTCAGGGGTGATTAAATATAGTCCATCCGGTTTATCCATGTCCGATGCTATCTTCGCTAAAAATTTATTATATGACACACCCGCAGAGGCATTGAGATTGGTTTTCTCTTTAATTAAACGTTTGATTTCTTTCGCGATTAAGGTTGCCGAACCTGAATGATCCTGGTTATGCGTGACATCCAGATAAGCTTCGTCCAAAGATAAAGGCTCGACCAGATCTGTAAACTCACGGAACACAGCCTGGACTTCTGCAGAGACTTCACGATACGCAGTAAAACGTGGTTTTAGAAAAATAGCGTCAGGACAGCGCTGGTGTGCTTGTGTAGCCGACATTGCTGAGTGGATGCCAAACTTCCGTGCCTCATAACTACAGGCAGCAACCACACCTCGTTGTTCAGGTGTGCCGCCAACGACGACTGGCTTGCCACGATATTCAGGATGATCACGCTGTTCGACTGAAGCATAGAAGGCATCCATATCGACATGGATGATTTTACGTTGGACTGGATTTTCTTCGGGCTTTTCCGTATTCACGACTCGTTAAGAATACAAAAATTTAAATTTAAAAATTATTAAGCAGCGTTTTTAACAAGTTTGATTACTTACCATTCCCAACCAAGCATCAAACAATTTAAACCACTGCCGATGCCAAGAAAACTAACCCGGTCGCCCTTCTTTAAGAAGTGTCTTTGATCAGCAATGGCGGCTGTTAAGGGTACCGAGACAGTGCCAATATTGCCCAAATATTTATAGGTACTAAAATCTTTTTCAGGCGCAATACCAAGTTCTTTTAATATTGTATCGCGATGACCTTCGCCGACCTGATGACAAATCACTTTATCAACCTGATCTCTGGCCCAACCCATTCTCGTTAAAAATGTACCCCAGGTTTTTACACCTAGGATGGCGCCATGCTTTAAAACGGAAACTGAATCGGTCGACATGAATTCAGACAGGGCCGCCGGTAGTTTTTCTTTGGGTAGCATGCTGGATAATGCGGGCGGTAATTTATCACTGGACATCACTTCTTTCAGAACTGACGGAATGACTTCGGGTTCCATCACTTGATCAATCGCTGCCAATAATTTATCTGGAGAAAAGACAAATTCACCGATGGCGACCGGTGATATTGAAACGCCCCAACGGCAAAGTTTGTGATGTTCCGGAGCCGATTGATTTGCACCACCCAACAGGCGATGTGTTTCTTTATTATCAAACGAGCCATCAGTCAGTAATACTGCTGCAGCGCCCGAACCGCCGGTTAGCGTCGCCAGAGAACTGGAAAACATATCAATCGTTTTATCTTTCAACATGCGCTCGATCATGATCTCGACGATTTCACGTGAGGTCTCGCACGAGACGACCATGCCGGCACGGATCTGCTTTAATTCGATGCGATTGGCGATATCAATAATGCCGTTCATAACACCCAGGCAGGCATTGGAAATGTCATAGATATTGGCATCATCGCTAATGCCTAATTGCGCGGCTACAGCACAAGCGGTGGCAGGTTCAAAATTTTCTCGGCAAACACCGGTGTAAACCAGTGCTTCAACGTCTTTTGCCTCGACATTTGACTGTTCTAAGGCCTTTCGGGCCGCATTTGCAGCGCCATCAGACAAGATATGGCCTTCTTCCCACCAGCGACGTTCATGAATGCCCGTCAAGGCTTCTAATTGTCCTGGTGCTATATGTAGTGCGTCATACATCGGCATTAGCCGTTGTTCCAAGTCCTCGGAAGTGATCACTACCGGTGGCAATTCATAGCCGATAGACTCCATATGTACGCGTGAATATTTCATAGACCCATTCTAAGTGATTCGGAGCGCAAAATCTTTCATCTGATAGATAATTCTGCCATCTACGGTCAAAAAGCCATCTGCTTTAAGGGTTCTGCTCTGATCATCAATCTCGGTTATCACCGCCTGCACCGTAACCTTGTCATCTACCGGCAATATCTGCCCCCGATAGACCCATTCATGCAGTTGATTCAAGGCCATACTTTCGAAGGCGAATTGGCCTATTTCCAGTTCATCCTGCCAGCGTTCCCAAGCAAAGACCTTCAATAACTGCATAAAGGATTCGAGTCCTAATGAACCCGGCCACACAGGGTCTTCATAGAAATGCGCCTTAAAGAACCAGGCCTCTTCCTTCACCTTCGCTATTCCTTCGATAAATCCCAAGCCATTTGGCCCACCTTCGGGGTCATATAAGGTAATCTCATCAACCATGCGCATCATCTCTGCTGGCATAGGTGCTTCGGCAGGATAGGCAAACGATTTACCTCTGGCTTGTTCTTCCTGACTTGCCTTATACGGTTCAACATCCCGGATCCCGACCTGCTCAGCCAAGGCTTCGTGTGAGAAGAAACCAAAATAGGTATTACCCTTATAGACCATGCCCGCATCGGCATGCATTTCGTAATCAAAATTCTGAATAATCATGCCACCCGATTGGGAGACGTTGGTAATCTTTACCTTGGTGGTTAAAGTGCCCATCTCTGGTGAGACTTTAATAAACTGAGTCGCCTTACCCCCCAGATTTCTAAAAGAAATATCAGTTTCGCTGGTTAATGCTGAACCCAGATAGGCGGCTAACCAGCCGCAAGGTTGCAATGCCACTTCCAACAATACCGCAAACGGCATATAGGGTTGATTGTCTTCCGTGAAATACCAGTCATCACCGGGCACATTGTATTCGGCTTCGATAATTCCGCCCGCTTTGAGTACCCATGGTTCACAATCTTTAATTGAAGTGATGCGATCTAAAAACTTATACGGCGGACCTGGCAGACGTGCAATCTTACGTTCACTATCAAACACCTGATAGCGATCACCAAAGGCCTCTGACGGTTTACCAACGGCAAAGGCGAGTATTGATTCGTTATCGAACAAGACTTGTTTTGTTTGTGTTGATGCTTGATTGGCCCAAAGCGCTTGCAGCCGTTCGCGTTTTAAGCCACTTAGCTGTACCGACATATTTTTCATCTGCACGATAGCGCGATGATCGCCGTACATTAATGCCTCGGCCAAGACATAAGGCGTGCCGTCTGCTTTGTATCCAATCTCTTTCAGCGTGATCTCATATTGAACCGCTTTGGTTTCTTCAGTGACCTGACCTCGACATTTTAATTGGCTGACTTCGCCAATCATCGGCTCATAAACAAACTCATCCATTTCACCAATCCAGCCCATACGTAACAGATAAACACGTAAGGTATGTAAACAGCACTCGTACATTAAAGTGCCCGGCATAACCCGATCATCGACAAAGTGACAAGTCAGAAACCAATCGTCTGGACGTATATCGGCTTCGCCAGTGATCTGGCCAATACCAAATCGTCCGCCAGCAGGGTCCAGATTAAGTATCCGATGGACTAAGGTCATGCGCCCGCTAGGTAAACCGACCGGATTTCTTAAGCCTGTATTTGCAAAGTCATTTCCAAAACATGAAATAAGATCGCCTTCGCGCAAGGCATTCAATTGCGCATCGTTATAGCTTTCTACTTGCAGCGAAACCAGTTGCTGCCAGTCTTCAGTTAACTTGCCTTCTGCTTTTTGCTTTTCGATACTGGTCAGCACAATACCCTGCCCTGCATCGAGTTCTTGTTGGCTAAAGAAACCAGCACAACCCTGTGTCATGGTGAGTAGTCGTTGACCGTTTACAGTACCTTCAAAGTTAAAACGGAATAGACGCGTATCACCTTGGCTAAAAAACTGCTCGATATGGATATCGTAATGAATCGTTTGCCCTGCGGTAGGTAATGGGCCATGGAAAGTGATACGCGCATCGAGCAAGCGATAAACCGCCAAACCTTTGGTAATATGATCAATACCTAAATATCCCGATAAGAACAGATCGGCCTGTCCTGCTTCCACGGCGATACAGGTTGGGATACGACCTAAGTCTAGATACCAGGCATCGGGCAAGACATCATGCTCTGTGATGACACTGCCCTTGGTTATGACATCATGGGCAGCTAAGTCATGCGTTAAGGCATCTGCCTCACCATTCACTTCGAGAATACGATCAACCAACATTAATGGCTCATCGGGCAGACGCACTCGTGAAGGATGTTGATCGATATCAGCAAAATGCTCACCCAACATGTTACCAATAGAACCGATAGCAAACTCCAGACAAGCCGCTCTATCAAATAGACATTCGATCTCTTCGCTGGGTGCACGTTGTTCGGGACGATAAGCAGGCGGTGACATTTGCACATCAGACCCTGCCATTAACTGCATTTGCATATTGATGGCTTGCTCGAGCGTCTTTGTCATGCCCTCACTGACACGCAAGAAAGCAGCTTGCGCTTCAGCACGTGCTTGTCCTGCGAGTTGCATCTGTTCGATAATCGGTTGCAGCCCGTCGTTCGCGGCCAGAGGTAAAGAGCTCATATTGTGTTGCTGCTGATCAATCTGAACAACTTCTTCCCTTGTGTGTTTCTGCTTTAATTCAACGACGGCCGAGGCCACCTCATCGTCTTTAACCTTTGTCGGCAAGGGTACTTTAAAGGCTTCACCACCGGTCTTAACACTAAGGTAATTTTTATATTTTGTTTGATTAGTTTCTTTTGCACTATCAAGCTGCGATAGATCGACCGACACACCTTCGGCATAGAGTCGCGCCAATAATTGCATAACATTATCAACACTATCCTGTCCTTTGACACAGATTGCCTTGGCAAAATGTGGTTTGTCGGCAAGGATTTGATCAATCATCCTTGTGCAAGAACCACCCGGCCCCATCTCGATAAAACAACGCACACCATCTTCATAGGCACTATTGATGACCTTGGTGTAATCGAAAGGCGCCAAGGCCTGATCTAAAATTGAATCTGCAGCAGCGTCTTGAGTAACTTTATAAGCAGCACCACGAATACCACTATAGAAAGTCACATCGTCGGGAGGTGTTGTTTCAAAGATATGTAGATCGCGGTACGACTGCGCAACGGGTCTTGCGACTTCACAATGAACCGTGGTCACGCCTGAAAGCGGATGATATTGCGCTGCGAGTGCTTTGACTGCCTTATTTAATTCTGTGCGGTCACCACCAATCACACATTCATTCGGTGTATTGATAATCAATAAATACACGTGCTTATAGTTTTCTAATACGGCTTTAACGTTATCTGCACTGGTATTGATCACACCTAAGGCCCAATCAATCGGTTCATCCGTAGCCCATGCTTTTTGTACTGCTGTACATGCCCCGGCAAGCTCTTCGGTAAACAAGCTGCTTTTCTGAATACGTTGTAGCATTTCATCGCGCGCCGTCCAGGTACGTGTTGAGAAAAAACCAGCGGTCTCGCCGAGACTATAGCCAATGACCGCATCCGGCTTAATCGCAAAACTAGCAACAACATCACTGACGAAGGTCCCTAACCAAACCTGACCAAAGATGACCTCTTCATGGCTTAATGCTTTATCAAGATTTGCCTTACTATTTTGTGACTGCCAAAAACGCCCTTGGGCAAATTGTGATGCCAACGAATCATTTTCTGAGTTCAGTTTTTCTAATACATTCGGGAAGGCGACACCCAAGTCCTGCCCCATACCCCAGAAGTGGTTTCCGGAACCCGGATAGACAAACGCAAGTTTGCCTTGTGATGCCAAAGGCACAGACGAATAAAAACAACGACCGTTATCTATCGACCGATTATTCTCAATAGCATTGATGGCCTCATCACAGGCAAGATTAAATTCATTATTATCATTAACAACTAATGCAACGCGTAATTGTTCATCGTCATGATGATATTGAGTCTCATCAGAAAACGAACACTGTTTAATCTTATTGATTAAGGTCTGTGAATCTTTCGCAGCAGCAATAAATAGTTTTGCGGGATCTGTTTGTGCTATTGGCGCTGCATCACCTTCTTCAAGCAGGACACTAATCGCATTGCCATCAAGGCTGCTTGCATTGACCAGGTTTTTTCTTGTGCCTTTGATGCGATCTTTTAGCCAGTAATGTACTTGAGAGTCTTGTGCTGTTGGTAGTAAACGATGTCGTAAACTGCTTACGGCACTGGCAACGGCCAGTAAACCCGTGGCCGCACCGCTATGCCCTAATGGAAATTTATTGATACTGACATTTCCAAGGATTGGAATATCTGCCAGTTCTTCTGCTTCGCTGGCAAGTGTAATGTGATCGATGTCATCTAGATGACATTGCGCATCGGTGCAGGCATTTTGAATCGACTCGACCTGAGCAGAGGGATTAAGCTGTTTGTCATCACAGCCACCCGCCGAGGCGGCGCCAAACCCTTTGATAATCGAATAGACCTTATCACCATCACGTAGTGCGTCTTCATGACGCTTTAAAATGAATGCGGTGGCACCATCTGCAACGTTTGCTTGTTGATGATATTCAATATGACCTGTTACGGCTCTTAGATCGCTAGCCAGATCAACTGAACCGACAATGACCTGGTCTAATTCATTTTGTTGTAAGGCACGTAAGCCTGATTCCAAGGCACGCAGCCCTGAGGTCTCTTCTGCAGAGACGGTGAATGACGGACCACCAATGCGAAACGCACGTGCTATGCGGCTGGCAACAATGCCACCCAATGCACCCATGGTGCGGTTCGCAGTTAACGCTGGCCCACTAGCCTCACGAAGCTTTGCTATCCAATCATTTAATTCGTTTTCAGTCAGTGCAATGCCTAAACCTTGTAACCATTCACGCGCATACTGTTTTTGCAGCCAACGAAAATGAAAATTGGTCGTATTTAAATCAAGTGCAATACCGATAAAGACACCGGTTCGGCATTGTTGCTCAGCGGTAAGTTCTGAAAGGCCCGCATCCTCCAATGCATTCGCGGCCACTTCTAACATCAACAGTTGTTGCGGCAACATCTCTTTTAATTCCGCCGGTGGGATTCGATAACGCCCTAGAGGTATTTTTATTTCATCAATTAAATAACCTTTGCAGCCGTCTGTTTCAGCACCCCACCAATTTGTTGGTTGTGTTGCAGAATCACTTGCACCAAACAAAACAGCCGCATCAAATGCTGACTGATCATGCCAGGGCCCCAGACGGGACTCCATGCCAACGATGGCAATATCTGCTTTATCTGTTGGTACTGTAGATGCGCTATTTTTAGCAGCAGTGCCTTTATCATATTGCTCAAGGAGCACATGTGCATTAATCCCACCAAAACCAAAACCACTGATCGCTGCTCGTCTAGGTGTATTGGTTTTTACTGCCCATGGCGCTGCTTCAGCTAACACTTTAAATGGACTATTCGCTAGGTCGATTTTATTTGAGGGCGTCTCATAATTCGCTGTCGGTGGTAACACACCATGCTTCATCGCCAGCAGTGTTTTCATCAATGCCGCTGCACCCGCAGCCGTTAATAAATGCCCCACATTACTTTTTACGGAACCAATCACACACTCGCCTTCGACATTATGCTGTTGCCAAAGATTCTTTAAAGAATTGAATTCAACACCATCACCTACAGGCGTGCCGGTACCGTGACATTCGATGTGCTGCACTTGATTCGGTAACCAGCCGGCCTTGGCATACGCTGATTGCATCGCACGAGACTGCCCTTCTGTGTCCGGTGACATAATATTGCCTTCGATATCATTCGAGAGCCCAATCCCGGCTATCGTTGCATAGATGTGATCATCCTGTGCGATCGCATCTTCCAAACGCTTAAGCACAAAGATGCCAGCGCCTTCACCGACAACCAGACCATCGGCCTTGCTATCAAAGGGAGAACAACGACCTGATTTTGAAATGGCATTGAGTTGAGAGAAACCCATTTGCGTATAGAGACTATCGGGGCGTGATACACCGCCGGCCAACATCGCATCAGTGCGACCCGCGACTAACTCATCTACCGCATACTTCAGTGAATAGAGTGACGAGGCACAAGCTGCGTCTAAGGTATAGGCACCCGCACCAAGACCTAGGGCCTTTGCCAATAAACCACCCGGTAAACCGGCAACATAACGATTAAGTGCTTCAGTCGTGTCAGGTTTGTTATCGGATGCGATCTTTAATTGTTTTTCGAATAATGCTTTGAATTGTTCATCACTAAATTGCGATGACGATTCGGTGGGCAAGACAATATTACCAATGATGATGCCGACACGACGTTTATCTATCGCGCTGGTGTTGGCATCTGCCCAGGCATCACGCCCGGCTTGTAATAAAATCTGATACATCGGGTCAAGACGATTCAACAAACCGGCATCGACATTGAATCCCTCAGGATTAAATTCAAAATCCTGTATTAAGCAGGCACGTCGTGAATTAACTTTATCGGCTTCCAGCTTTGGAGAATACAAATCATCAGGGTTCAGGCGCCAACGATCTGCGCCGACATCGATAGCGGCATCTTTTGCAGATAAAATATTTTGCCAGAATTCATCAAGATCGCGTGCACCGGGAAATACCCCGCCGAGACCGACTATTGCTATTTGTGATGATGCTTTCAATTTTATTCTTTTCTATAAATGCTAATGAGCAGCCTATTATTCGGCTTGATTTGTTTATTTTATCCTAAATAAAACCCAATAAAATTAGGATCACCTGCTTTTTTGATGTTTTTGGCATCTCAGCTAACAATCAAGGTGACACTGAACCGATAGGTTAATGTGTGGGACGTATGGCGTGTCTCATTCTGGACATCATTATTTTTTATTTTAGATTCTTCTCGCAAAAATTCTGCACAAACTTAATTTCACTTTCGATAAAACAATAAAGTTCGAGGAAGTCATAACGCTTGATGACGTTTAATACCCGGAGTGAATGGCTACGTTCAGCATGTTTCATACTTTTATCTATGACCGCTAATATGAATTTTCGGTCCTCAATAGACAACAATCCCCAGTATGCCAGCCCAATAACAATGGCGGTATGCTGAACACTCGGTTCCCACGGTCCAAGCTCATCCGAGCGATACAGGGCATGATAAAATGCCTTATCACATTACTTCTTTTCTTCTGTGTGATTTTCATTTCTGGCGTTTGACTTCTAGACGCAATTGTTCGATTTCTTTTTGTAGCTGTTCATACTCTTGTGTTTTTCTCTCTAAGAATCTTATTGTCACTTTGGCTTTTTGCTTTAAGCCTTTTGGTGTAAGCAGATAGACATAGGCGGATTTCTTATTACTATTAATAAAATTATCAATCTTTATCTGACCTTTATCAATTAACGCAGCCAAGCAGTAGTTTATCTTGCCTACACTTACACCTAGATTATCGGCTAATTCGCGTTGTGTCGATTCCGGTTTTTTTTCTAAGAGGTTAAGTAGTTTGTAATGTACTTCGTCTTGCATTTATGTTTTAACTATTCCAAGTGTGTCGTACAAAGTCAGTAAAAGGAACGCTACGCTTTAATTAACAGCGATTAAGCTCCTCTCATTTCCTGATCTATTCGGCATAATTCTTCATCGATATAATTGCCGATTTCTTTTGTGATGTTGAACGGTATATTGTGATCTTCTGCTAACTTTTTCCATTGCGACAATGACTCGGCTATTTCATCGATCATTAAATTTAGCTGCGTCTTCTTAAGTGGAATTGAATCTGCAATTTTCTGAATGGCTGCATACGGTACCTTTTGACCGTGCCCCATGATGGACATGGAATGATGGCCATTTACTCCAGTGTTAAATGTCACATCGTAAACTGGCGACAAGGACCAGGAACCTTCCGGTGTCATTAAAAAACTAAAATTTTTCGTATGATCGTCCCGGTTTCCAGACAGGATATTGAAGATCATGCGACGCAAAACTTCGCACATATCAGCATGCGATTTTGTTACATGGCTTGTGACTTTCATTAGAAGCCCATAGTCCGCATCAGGAATACGAAAATCGGCATTTATCATAGCCGCTAAGGTATGCATATGAATACGGTTGTTATCCTTTCCTCGATCAAAACGTTTACAAGCAAAGTAAGCAAAGCCTTCATGAGTTTCAATCAAACGTGTTTCTGGAAATTGAATACCGGCTGATCGCGCCATCAATGAATAGATATACTCGATAGTACCTTCTGCTTGTTCTTCCCTGCTTTTCCCCGTTGGGAACTTCACTAACCAGTGTTCATAATTAGCTGGCAAATTGCCGATGTCAGTAATAGCCGTTTCGCCATTTAAACCAATGGTTGCTTTAGGCCGTGCTCCACCGGGAGATCCACCCAGAATATGTAATCGTTCCGTGACCTCTTTCACGGAACCTTCGTAAACGCATAATGAATCTTCGGCCAATGAGGTCAATGAAAGTATCTCATCATCAGGAATAGTATTGTCATCGTCAAAATCGGGCTGGTAAGATAATGCACCCATGGCTCTATCTCCCATATAAGCTAATCGGGTTAATGGCGTCACTGCTTCTAATCCGATGTTTCTTTGGCGGAATCTTCGATCCATTAATAACAATCCCCATCCATCCGGCAGTGAGTCAGCAAAGACCCCATGCAAGCCATTAAATGGGGCTCTTGGTGCAATCTGTAGTTTGCTATCAAGCTTAAGATTAATTGGTGAAATATTAATGCCGAGATCAAGAAAATCTTTGTCTAATTCTAAATGGGAAAGCCCATCTTTATAGGCCAGTCTACCCACTTGAATGCTGTGGTCAGCGACACCGTGCAAAAATACCTGGAGCGTTTTCACGATCTGCCTCTCTGCCGTTTAGGCTTCTTATCGGCTACAAGCAATTGTTCCATTGTTTGTGGTGTTTTTTCAGAGAAAATATCTTCAAAAACAAGTAGATCACCATACACATGACAGAGCATTACAAATTGTCGCAATGAAATCTGCCCTTTGGTCTCGAAAGCTCTTAATGTAGATTCTGGAACACCTGTTAATTTGGCAGCTTTAGAACGACTATGACCTTGATCCAGCCTGGCTCGTTTGAATTTCTCAGCCATGTGTGACTGTACTTCTCCAGGGGAAAACATCTTATTAATTAACATAATAGTATCAGATAACTATATTAAATATACACAATTGATACTATTATATCAGTTAATTAACCTTAAATCTAACCCGAAAGGGGGACGTTACCTGTGGGGGTCCCCACGAACATAAGCAGTTTCATGAATTCTCATTCCGTTTCAGCCGCCATTTTCATTTCTTTTGTTCTGTATATTTAACTTCTTGGTGTAGCTGCTCGATTTCTTTTTTCAACTGTTCATATTCTTCCGTTTTTCTCTGCAGGAACCTAATTGTCACTTTGGCTTTTTGTTTTATTCCTTTTGGCGTAAGTAGAAAGGCATAGGCGGCTTTTTTATTACTGTTGGTAAAGTTACGGACTTTGACATGCCCTTTTTCAATCAATGCAGATAGACAATAATTAATTTTGCCCACACTTATTTCTAAATTTTTAGCCAGCTCGCGTTGCGTCGATTCTGGTTTTTTTTCTAACAGATTAAGAAGTTTATATTGGACTTCGTCTTGCATTTACGTTTTTACTTTTCCAAGTGTGATATACAAAGACAGGCACGCTACCGCCATTCCCTGTCGTTTTCACTGAGAGATTCGCTTACGAATAAGGGTTAACAGTTCATTTGTTCAATCGTTGAACATATGCAGTTAAACGCAGCTTTATTGTGACGTCAAGGTGAAAAGAGAAAGAGACAAATAAAGCTCGCGTTAAATCGATTTGGACTTTTCTGTTTTTAAATACAATGACAGCCAAGCCATTGAGAGGATGGTCAGAAAGTAGAGCACATTGGCCGGTATCTGCAAATTAAATTCAACTGAGGCATGAATTAAGATGGCAGACATCGCCATGATGACGGCAAACGATACCCCCCGCATTAAGGGGTCTTTACGTTTATATTGGGCACGCAATGCAATGAGGAGTGTGACAACAATCATAAGCCCTAATAACCCCAAACCAATCGCACCGGTTTCGTTAATAAACTCCAGGTAATCGTTCTCAGTATGCCGAAAGAAGCCACCGACATCGTGTTGGCGGTATTGTGGGAATACCGTATAAAAACTACCGAGACCGCTCCCGGTTAATTTGTAATCTTGCCAGTAATCAATGTTATGGGGCGCGGCAATCACACGTGATTCAGTTTGCATCGTGGTTTGTTCTATCCGCTCGGCAACTTTTTCAATACCAAACCAGGTGCCCACAATAAAGACATCAATCACGATTAAGCTGACTAACAAGATGACGGTTGAGCGGGGTGCGTGTTTAGATAATAGTAACCCAATCGCACCGGCAATCAGTAGGCTGGAAAAAAAGGCCGTGTTCCCCATACGCGAATGCGTCATCACTAAGGCAATGACCATAATCACTAGGTATAAACGAAGGCGAAACTTGGGGCCCATTAACAATTGAAGAAATGATAAGAACCTTTTTTTCCAGGTGTCTGTTGTCTCTGTTGCGAGTTTAGCGATCATCATGCCGATACCGACGGCGAGACACATGACCAAGAATGCCGCCAGGTGATTGCGATTGATAAACGTCCCACAGACTTGCTGCAAAACGGCACCATGCTTTATAAAAAAACCGTAACCCAATCCCGACATGTGCATCAAGCTGCCGTAGAGGGCCTGCAATAAGCCACTGAAAATCATGACGCTGGCCAGTTGTATGATTCGTCTTCGCCGATTAACTAACAATAAGCACAAACTAAAAAATAAGACATAGGCCACACTTTGTACTAAACCGGTTTGGGTTGCATAGGGGTCGACCGAGATACTTGCCTTTTCTGGGACGGTGTCTAGCTTTGAATACATCTCTGCGGCTTGCGGGGAGATTGATGACAGTGTGTCGGTCGATAAGGGCACGACTTGAAAGGCAATATGGACCAACCATAAACAAAATAGAAATAATACCGGCGTGGCTTTTTTAAACACCGGCGTGAAGGACACTTTGCCAGCAATGAAAGTGATCAACCACACGATGCTTAGTAAAAAAATCCAGATTTCCATGATTGATCAGGCCCAGGGACGGTTGCTACCGAACGGTAACGGCACCCAGGCAATGAGCGCGAGCAACAGATAAAAAATCCAACGGTCTGGTGCGCGTTTTATCGTGTCTGGTGCCATCGCCATGCGGTCTCGATTATCGTTTCAATTTGACTGTGCTGTGGTTGCCAGCCCAGCACTGTTTTTGCTCTGTCATTACTGGCCACCAGATACGATGGGTCGCCCGCGCGTCTTGATTCAACTTTTTCATTTATCGTCTTTCCCGTTATCTTGCGGGCACAATCAATAATTTCCTTGACCGAAAAACCCTTGCCCGTACCGAGGTTAATCACTTGTGATTCTGCATTACCTTCAAGATAACGTAATGCTTGAACATGGCCTTCAGCTAAATCATTCACATGAATGTAATCCCGCACACAGGTACCATCGGGGGTATCGTAATCCGTTCCATAGATTGAAATATGCTCTCGTTTTCCCGCAGCGGTATCCAGTATCAACGGAATAAGATGTGATTCGGGTTCATGCGCTTCACCAATCTCCCCATCCCTGTCTGCACCGGCGGCATTGAAGTAGCGTAATGCCACATAAGCAAAATCATTTTTTAGCGCGGTGTCACGCAATACGTTTTCAATCTCCGCCTTGCTTTCGCCGTAAGGGTTGATCGGCTTGATGGGTAAATCCTCAGTTATGATCTGTTGGTTCGGAATGCCATGGACGGCACAGGTACTGGAGAAGATAAATTGCTTAATATTGTGTGCGACAGCCGCATCAATTAGTACCTTGCTGCCTTCAACATTATTGCGTTGGTAAAGCGCCGGGGCTTTAACCGACTCTTCCACCGAGATGTAGCCGGCAAAATGCATCACGGCTTCGGGTTGGTATTGTTTGAGCACTTCTTCAAGACGTGTCTTATCCAGGATATTGCCCTGTTCTAAAGGACCCCATTTCACGGCCCACTCATGACCACGTTCGAGACTGTCATAGCAGATAGGCGTATAGCCTGCTTTTGCCAACGCCTTACACGCGTGACTGCCGATATAACCTGCGCCACCTGTAACGAGGATGTTTTTCATTTAATTTTTATTCGTTGTTATATCAGATTTATTGATTGGCTATTATATTACTGGATTCCGGGTCTGTGCACGGAATGACGGGATAGCTATATCGCAGATCGCGACCGCAATGACCAAGGGGATGAATTGCAGATAAACCTATCAGGGTTATCTGGATCAAACTGTTCTAATAGAGGATTCACATCAGCGTTTTGTAACCTATGCGTATATAAGCCGATGTCCTTTTGGTTCCGGGACAGGATCTCCATGCTTGCTCGCCGTATCCAGCCATAACTGTATAGCATCTTTGGCATTCCCCAGAGCTGACTCGTATGAATCGCCATGTGCCATACAGCCAGGAAGTTCAGGAACCTCCGCCACATAGGCATTATCTTCTTTGCTCCAGTAGATAATAGTTTCATACTTAAACATTATTCTTCTCCAGAAAGTCTATATTTTACCAGTATAGTTCGAACCTGACGTACTTGATATGGCTTGGCTTTACTTCCGTCCTTTTGTAGGTTGATCTTTTCCTCTCTCTTCGAAAGACATGATGACTGCCTCTCACATGTTCATAAAATCCAAGTTTTTTTAGCAATTCGCATAAATCCATGAATGCAATATTTGCATCTGAACTCCCCCGAAGAATACGGAGAATACGGAGAATCAGTTTATCGTATTTTCCCATTGTCGTGAATTTCCCTTTTAATCACATAACTCGTTATATACGCAGCCAATCCGTTTTATTTATTAAGCGCGATGAGAATAATATTGAACACCACCGACTTCTGCCGCTGTGATGATATCATTCGCAGCCTCAGAGCCTGTCTCTGCCCCTGATGCGACTATGGCAGTATTAGCGTAAGACGATGCATTA